>Ga0116171_10000670_pt1 | contig 36033 bp, 23 predicted proteins | sample AD_JPNHW2_MetaG_FD_89798 | JGI IMG/M metagenome (GOLD analysis project Ga0116171, IMG submission 89798) | Active sludge microbial communities of municipal wastewater-treating anaerobic digesters from Japan - AD_JPNHW2_MetaG | ecosystem: Engineered > Bioreactor > Anaerobic > Digestate | place... | reverse complement strand
GGGTTATAAGATCGTTTAATGGAGCTGGAATAAAATATCAGGATATGACGGAAGAGCTTAAGAAACAATATCTGATAGCTGTGTACGAGATAGCGATGAAAGGGAAAGAAGCGTTAGACGGTGTTATAAAATCGTTTAGGGGGGAGAGAATAGTGTACAAGGAGTTAACGGAAGAACTCAAGAAACAATATCTGATAGCTGTGTACATGATAGCAAGGAAAGGGAAGGAAGGAAAAGACGCGTTAGACGGTGTTATAGAATTGTTTAAGAGAGAGGGAATAGTGTATAAGGAGTTAACGGAAGAACTCAAGAAACAATATCTGATAGCGTTGTACGCGATAGCGAGGAAAGGGAAGGAAGGAAAAGACGCGCTAGACGGTGTTATACGATTGTTTAAGGAAGAGGGAATAGAATATAGCGAATTAACGGAAGACCTTAAGAAACAATATCTAATAGTGGTGTATGAGATCGCGATGAAAGGTCGATATGCGGTTGAGAATGTAGGAAAGATAATAGAGCTTCTTCGCGGGGAAGGTATTGAGTATAAAAATATGCAAAGGGATGCCGAGAAGAAAAACTATTTACGCGCTGTATATGTTCAGGCGCTTAAAAAAGGCAAAGAATACGATGACGAATTTATATTATATATTTCGAAATATTTTTGGGAACTGTCCGGACATGAAAGAAAACCGGAGGTTCTCACGAGTGTCACGGAAACTGGTATCAAGTTGTTCAAAATGGTTGCCCCGGAAACTCCCAGAAGCATAGCCGAGTTTATGGAACTGACGGAAAGAGTTAAAAAGGCATTGGGTGGTTTGTCTGATGAAGAAAGAGAGATAGCGAAAGAATTGATGAACACGGGATCGGCTGAAGATGCTGCAATAAAAGGATTTGACAGGAAAGAAATAGAAAAGGTAATGGAAAAACTCAGAGTAGCTTTTGCCGACATGAGAAATGGAACAAGAGGTTCCGCGCCCGCGGTTCTTCTGATAGGTGGTTCGACGTTGATGAAAGCAGGAGAAGCGCCTGATAAAGAAAAAAGCCTCGTAGGCATTGATCCGACTTGGGATAAAGAAAAGACAATAAAATATTTAGAATCCCTGATTCAGAAAACGGAATTAGAAGAAAAAGACATAGAATTTCTAAAGACCTTAACGGAATTTTTACAATGTAAGGATAATAGCCTGATTAGTTTTATAAATCAGAATGGACGACTGGACATAGCGGCGAATATTGATTCAATAAACGTTTTAAAATATTTGGTTATAAATTTTGACCCAACTGTTTTTGATGTGTCGCAGTCTGAAGAAATGTCAAGGCGTTATAAAGAAATAGCCCGACATATGTCTACTGGAGCGTATGAGCATCAGTTGTCACATTGCCAGAGGACTTTTGAGGTGCTAAAGGAGCTGTGGAGCAGTCTGGAGAAAAAGGGAATAAAAAACACAGAACTTGAAAATCTTGTTGCGGCGGGCAGAAATATCGAAGCAGATTTTATGTTGCTTAGACATGCTCTTGGAAATTATGAATATTTCAAAGATGGGATCTTGTCCATATGGATCATAAATCTTGCAAGACGGGAGATTTATAGGATATTCAAATTTAATCAGGAGGCTTTAGAATTTTTAAGGAAGTATTTGAACGAAGGAGAACAATACGATGATCGGGATGAGGGGGAGTGGGAAAAATACTTTATAAGTTTTGCTGAATTTGGGCTGGGTGAAGCCGCAGGTTTTATTCTAGACATAGATCAGTGGAAGAAACAAGGGTTGGATTCTTATTTAGGGAAAAGTACTATAGGAGATCTAGTTAGTTTATTTGAATCCGCTGTAATTAAAAAAGCCGGTCATGATTTTAAATTTTCATCCTATGAGGAAACGGATATCAATGAGCTTGATACAGTTGGTATATCTATAACAGACCTGGAATATGTGGCAGAAAATCTTGCTGATAACTCTTGCGGGGCCAAGGACACATCGAGACCATTTAAGATAAATTTAAAATTTTCAAATGAGATACGTAATAGACAAAAATATGTTCGCATTGAATTTACAGATACCGGAAAAGGTATGGCACCAGAAGTTTTAGCCAGCGTGAGATCGGGCGGAGGTTTTACGACAAAAGGTGCTTTTGGACATGGCAAGGGTATTCCTATAGTCTTTGAGATAATAAAGAATGGCGGAGGTTTTTTAGAGATCGAATCTGAAGAAGGCAAAGGAACAACTTTTATAATAGGTATCCCGATAACAGTTTCATATGGGACTGTTTTAGGAGAGACAGGAGTAACCGGGACACTTCCCGCTTCAGATCCGGAAACGTCCCAAGGTGGAAAAACTGCTTCTGCGGTTATTTTTGCGGGTGGGTCGACATTAATCGGAAATATTTTTATCGCTCTTTACAGCTATTTGTATTTATCCGTTCAAAAAGACGCAATAGTGGATTTTCTTTATGAAAAAAGCCGGATGAAGAAATGGTATTCAGGTCTTGCCCGCCATTTAGCCCGCTTTTTTGATTTTATTCTTTTAGACATGACGCAATCCGCCGCCACAAGATACCTTGCCAAATCTTTGCTTATGGGCCCGGGGCTTACGATACGGCCGGTAGAACCAGATGTGGACAGGTCTGAGAGGGAAAACGGGGACAGGTCTGGGATTGATTCCGGGACAGGTCTGGGATCAGATTTGGAAACGTCCCCATATGTACCCGGGGCTGTCCCCAAAGTGCCAAGCTTTATGTTAAGCGCGAGAGACATTTTTGAAAGTATTTCGCGGATGAGGGACGATATCACGGATGCCGCGATGATTGATGAGATCGGAGTAAAAGAAGGCGACAGGATTTTATGCGTTGGGATAGGGTCGTATTGTAATTGTCCGGTTGCCGGGGCGATAAAAGGCGCCAATGTGGATATTGTTCAGCCGTCTTCATATGAAGGGGTCGAACAGACCCGCGAGCTAATAAAAGCGATAGATATTCTGAGACAGAAGATAATTTCCAAATATGGAACGGATCTTATCGGGGAGAGGATCGATACCGAAAGTTATCGAGGCATGGCCGAAGAAGTTGATCTCCATAATAGGACTTATACTGTCGCGATACTCCCAAATATTCTGGATGACCCGGCGCGGTCTAAAAATAAGCAAAGCGCAAAATTAAGGGACGTTATATTGAACTCTCTTAGTGACGAAGCCACTATCTTAATTTCCGTGTTAGGCGGACGGACGGACGAATACGCGTTCGCTTTTGCGGATTACGCCAGAGGTAAAGGATACAAAGTTGAAGTGGGAAGCAAATATACTTCGGATAATGTTTACAGGGTTCTAAAAGTGACAAGGGTAAATGCGGAATTAGAAAAAGAGAAGGGACCGGAAGTAAGCCTTGAGCGCGAGAGAAAACTAAAACGCATAACGCGGTTGGTCGAAAATTATTTCGACGATTGGGCAAAGAGTGAATGGCGCGAAATTTTAGATATATTGAATTATTTGGGAGAAAAGGGATCCATAAGCCCGTCTCAGAAAGAGGAGATATTCGAGAAAATAAAAGTGTTGGTCGAGAATATTTTCAGCCCAAACAAGATTCCGAGAGAATTCTTTGATTATGAGGGAGAGGAAAACGTTGCTAAACTTATTGATTTCATGATGAACATAAAAGATGAACATCTCGGAAGCTTAAGATCCTTAAGGGAAGACCTTGTAAAGATCATTCCTCACGATCATATGCTTGTTTCGTCGCTGGACGGATTGATTGAGAAAGTTGAAAAATTATTTAATGAAGTCGAATCCGTGCGTAAGGAAATATTCTTATCAGGTATGCCTTCCGAAGGGGGACCGTACAATAAAGCCCCGGCTATTTTTTCCCTGGGCGCATCGACCTTAGCGGGAAACATCTTTCTGGGAGTTTTTACGTACTTATATTTATCCGCCCAGAAACAGGCGATAGTGGATTTTCTGTATGAAAAAAGCCGGATGAAAAAATGGTATTCAGGTCTTGCCCGCCATTTAGCCCGCTTTTTCGATTCGATTCTTTTAGACATGACACGATACGCTGCCACAAGATACCTTGCGAAATCCCTGCTTAACGGTCCGGCGGATATGATACGGCCGGTTGACGGGCCGTTATTCCCCGGGTTCCCTGATGGGGAAAAAGGCAGAAATTATCAAGGGATAGATGTAATTGCCCGGTTACAGATCCTTGCCGGAGGCAATGATAGTGAGGGGCTGGTAAGAGAGTTGAATAAAATCGGGCCTGACAGGGTGCGTAATCTTATGGGTTCCGGGGATACGTCAAGATCCACCGGTTTTATGATACTTATGGCGCAGATATGTGAGATCTTGGTGAAGAGTGGCGATTTGACTCGGCTGAATAATGAAGTACGGCGTATCGTTGAACAAAAAGAACGCGACTTCGCAAGGGACGCAATAGTTGTTTCATTAGAAAGAGCGTCGGAAAAGCAATCGGCTACTTATTCGGATCCCCGCCGATCGGCGCGGCGTGACGGCAAAACCAGTGTGACGCGGCGAACTCAAGGCGAAGGAGAGAGCTCTTCACCGCCTGCGGCACCTCGCGATGACTTGGGATCGGGAGCGTCCCCGGGTGATGCGGAACGGGAAGAGTTTTTGAGAAAAAATAATTCCGCGTTTTCCCAGATGATGGATGTATTAGATGATTATCACCATGAACGGAGCATAACCAGATATTTTCTTGCAGGTAGCATGTCCCGCGGGACTTTTGGTGTTCCGCCGAAAGATATGGATATAGCGGTTTCCTTCAGGCTATCCCGTCAGGCGGAAGAAGTGGATGTATATCAACGTCTTTACGAAGAAATCGAAACTATCTCGAAAGAGACAGGTATAAGTTTTCATATTATTCCTTTACCGATAGGCCATGTGTTCAATATAACGGACAATTCGATAGAACCTACCGGGGAAGTCCTGGGGGGGAGTTATCGTCCGGCTATGGCATCATTGATAAACCCCGTGGATTATAGACTTATTGAAATAAGCCGTGCGTACAGAGAAACGGCCGGAGCCGATTTCTTTGCGCAATTATTCTTAAAAATTAAAACATATAATGAAAATGTCCCTCGCGATGACGATCGTGCCACCCAAGGCGCGGCTGAGAAAAATATCAATGGTTCAGAAACGCTGTTCCCCGGCGCCGGCCCCGGAGCGGCGAGCCTTAACGGCCCGGAATTCACACGTAAAATAAAAGTCAGGGCGCCGCGATTTTTGGCGGGGTGGACCAGAGGCCGCGTGGAAAAGGCCATAACTACAGGCCTTACCTATGATGAAGCCGTAGCGTGGCGTGAATGGAAGTTACGAACGAATAAACGTTTTCCATCGGGGTTCTGGCAATCGAGACAGACAGTTATTAATTACACGCTGGCTACGTTGGATAGTATCTCGGGGTTTAAACAGGCAAGGGAGAGCGGCGATATCTCCACAACGGCCAAATTGTTGCGTTCGGAATTAAAAAGATACAATCTTGGTTATAAGAAATTTTTCGTAGAGCGTGGGCGGATGAACGCTTTACTGGATAATAATTACGATGGGATACTTTCCGAACCTAATAGGGTATCATCGCTTATCGGACTTGCCGTGCCGGGACTGATAGATATGAAAAATAAGGACGCGATAAGTCCTGTCGAAGTAGAACCTAATTATTGGGAAAATGAGGAAAACGCCAGATATCATATCCTTGCGGCTTTGGATAACGGTGTGCCGGGTTTTGCCGATGCCCGCGCCAGACACGATATTAAAGCTATGGCGGGGTTATATCGTGAATATGTTATGGGATATGGATCAAAAACCGGAAAATATGATGACGGTCAGGTCGCGTTCTTTTGCGAAGTGGGAGAGCTTTTAGGGCTTATAAGCCATGAGAGAAAATATCTGGATAAAAAGGGAAGCCCGGCGGCTGTTTTACGTTTTGCCATACCGGAGCTTGTTGATCAGAACGATCCCGACGCCATAAGGTTGACTGACGTCGAAAGAAAAGTCGCGGTAGTGGGTTCTGACAGGAAATATGAAGAAAAATTGATGGAGTATATAATCAAACATTCGGTGGATGGTCGTAGCGGGAAAGAATTATACGAGAATAATCCCATGTTAAGTTCCCAGCTTAGTTATGAAGAACGCGCGGATATTTACCGGGCTATACTTTCACGGGATACGCTGAAGCCGTGGGAATGGGCGGCTTGCGCGTATATATGGTGTTGTGAAGCCAGGGACAGGTTCTTGGCTTCAGACATACTGGAAAACCCGTTAACTATCGAAGAATGTCATGGCGATAAAAAAGTGAACAAGGTGATACATGATCTTATATTCAACCATAAATTTCGGATAGACTCCGGGAATACTGAGACCCTATTTGGCGTGTTATTCTCCTCGTCTTTAAGAGTGCATAATATGCCCGAAGGGGTTGGGCCGGACGTCGTATACGCCAATATTCAAAGGGCAAGGGGTTTGGTCCAGGGAGAGAGCGATCATATCATGGATTTGCGGGCGTATGCCGGATCACATCTATGGTTCACGTCCCCGGCTATGTTGGATCTTTTTTATGGAGCGGATGGGATAGGTGGAGAGGCATATGCGAACGCCAGGACTATTATCCCCAGAGAGATATTCACCCCTGAGCTTATGGCGCGCTTCAATGAGATATACGCATCGTGTATTTATCGGATCGAAATGCTGAACGGTAGCGATCTTAAGGTATTTGATAGATGTGTTGAAAACTACAAATTATCTGGCCGATCTGTTCCGGCTGAACGTAAAAATGTAGCGCAGAAAGCAGATTTGATCCCTTCGTCCGCGGATGTGATCCAGGACTCGTCGCCCCAGCTTCCGATCGCACGTAGCTCTAATGAAAAACAAGATTTTGAAAGGACCATCGTATTCAAAAATCAGCTGGGTCTGCATGTCAGGCCATCGGTTGCGATACTCAATACATCCAAATATATATCAGACCGCTTAAATATAAAGATCAGTCTTAAAAAAGTTAAAACAGGGGTTGAGGCCCGCCCATTAGGACAAATGGCGCTGTTGGAGCTTGAGCTGTATGATGGGGATGAAGTCATGTTGCGGCTTGAAGGGGGTAACTCCAGAATGTATAAACAAGTGCTTTATATTATGGAAAAACTTTTAAGGGATGAAGATGCCCTCCAGCATCCGTCAATAGTAGCAGCCGAATATTTTTCTCTGATAGATGTTATCGCCGGAGATGTTGTGTACGGGGATGAACAAGGTAAGGATGAAAAAAAGAAAAAAGAAGAGGCGGTAAAAGACATATTCGCCCAAGAGAAAGAATATGCCGAGCGGGCTTTAGGAGAGGTTAAATACGCGCAGGCCATCGAGTCCCTGAAAATAGCGTATATCGCCGTGGAGACCGAGTGGATAGAAAAAAGTATCGGTACGCATGAACAGTCGCAGGATATAAATAAACTGATCATAAGGATAAAACATCTTTGCAAAGAGAAAAAGATAGAATTCATTCAAGGCGACGCTTGGGAAGTGGCGGGACGAGTGGAAGCCATCAAAAAGTCCTCGCCGAGCGCGCGCGGTATAGTGCTTGCGGAAAAAGGCGCTGTGGACGCGGTCGCGGCCGCGCTTGAGGCTATGGGGCTACCGAATGATCAAAATACCGTTCTGGCCCAGGTCAAACCTGGAAAATTCGATAGCGGTGCGTATGTAAGGCTTGTAAGGATGCTGATGGCGAGCCTTGTTCTTTTAAGGGACGATCTGACCGGCCTTTCCGAAGAAGATCGCGAAGAGTTCAGGACAAAATACTCCGACGTGGGGCTGAACTTTTTGGCGGGTAACCGTGTTATATTCAACTTACCGGCCGCAAAGGCCATGGACTATGACGATCTGCGTCATTTATACGGTGATGCGATCGAAGTATTCGCGTAAAGTTAATGTATAAAAACTGAATGTTTTACAGATATAGATAGGGAAAAGTTACGCAAATGTTAAATATGAAAAATTCAGCAAAAACGACTTGATTTTTGCATCGTCCCTTGGGATAATGTTAATACTTTAAAAAGTAAGTAAAAAATTGACAGATACTAACCAAACGAGGGATCATGAAAAAATTTAAATGGGCCATTTCGTGTTTTGTTAACGTCGTTTTTTTATTCAATACCGTAATATTTGATACTTCCGCAGCCCCTACGATGATGCCAAGAACCGGCATTGATTATCTAGCCCCAATATCGCTTTTCAATAATCTTGATGATTCAAATATGGAATTACAGGATCTTTCCCGTATCGAATATATTCTTACGCAGCATTTGTTTTATGCGAAGGACAATGAGGGGGATCTCGATATAGAAAAGTTTGTTGAAAAAGCGAGTGCATACAGGGATTCCAGCACCGAACATAAAGCGCCGATCCAGTTTTTTACACACGAAAAAGAAACGTTTCCCGACGGATTAATTTGCCTGCGATGTAGGATATTTGACGAAAAAAAAGGAGAGCCAAGAACATATTATTCCGTTTTTCCCAAAAAGGCTGTAGACGGATTTTTCCCTATGCAGGTTTATACGGAAAAAGAATGGGATAAAGTAAGGCCGGAAATATCGGGCACAAAATTTCCAATAAGAGCCAAAGAAAAACCTGCTCAAGCCGCGGCGCTGGAAAGAAATGTAGCGCATCAGGGGTTTGACAGTGTTTTGCAGTTCGCACATGATCCGCGATCCGGCATTACAATTTCATCACCCGAAGAACTGGGGATAGATTACCAACAGATCTTAGAGGATGTACAGGCTAAGCTGGGTGTTACAATAGAAAATCCAAATGATCTTTTACCGCTTGAGGAAAGGGTATGTAGCATTATTCCCATGGACGGTATATTGAAAGATGCTTTTGAACAGAATCGAATTATTCTTAATGACGTTAAGGGGAACAAAAAAAGTTTGATCCCGTTCACTCATTTGAGTGATTATTATCAGAACATATTGATGAAGGGAGAAGAAATAGGGGCTCTTAAGAGAAATACACCAGAGGCAGCCGAGATCAGGGAACGTATTAAGGAAAGTCTCTCACGTGCTATCGCCCATGAGCTTGGTGTGGCTTGTGACCAGCCGATATTATTTTTTGATGACAACGATAATCCCATCAATATATTTGACTGCATGTATCAGGATATCGATATGTTACGTGTCCCTGGGGAATACAGGGAGATAAAAAATTCATATGAATTGAAAGACCTGGATACTAATATTGAAACTCGTGATTTTGCGGGTAGTGATAAACAAAGCCGCTCAGAGTTGAGATACCGTTGTGAAGGAAAGGATGGGGAAAAGATTGAAGGATGCCCAATAATTACAGATTGTTCTACAAACAATAGAATTGATCCGTTCGGATCCTTCGGAGTTTCTGCATATTATAAATTTGATAAGTATGTTATAGGAGAACATGAAAAGAAATATAATAGTAAAACATACATGTTTTATATTTTTGATCTTGAGAAAGGAGAATTTTATGGTTTGTGCGACAAGAACGATATAGTGATAGAATCTCTTCCAGACATATTTCAGGTAATGGTCAAAGACGGTGTAATGGTGGTATTATCAAAGGATAATAAAGGCCCTGAGCCATTTTGCTGGATAACGATACGTGCATATGATTTGTCTACAGGACAGGAGATTTTACATAGTAGAAGATATGACGGATACGAGTACGAGTCTTTTAAATTGTCTGCCCGGTCAATAATAGTGAGCCGCACATCTGGCCATAGATATGAGGCTAACCCACCAGACATAATTTTGCATTTCAATAAAATTTCCGCATCGCGTCATTTGCTAGATTTTGAAGCTAACAAGAAACAAAAAGATTTTGAAGCACGTTTAATACGGGAATTGACAATATTGTGTAATAAGCATGCTGATGAGCAGGTAGGAGAAAAATTTTTTGTTTATTGGGGTGCTTCCCCAGATTCGCAGGGTGAGGGTTTGGAAGTTGATCCGAAAGATTTTATTTTTACTTCATGGTATAGGGGGAAGCGTCTCGCTATGGAGAGGTATGTCGCTACCGAAGAAGGTGTTTTGATAATACACGAACCCGAGGTGGATTACAGGAAAGAACGGATTTTTGGATATAAGAAAGGGAACCCGTTACTAAATATAGGGGTCAGTAACAGCAATGAGAGAAGATGGTATTTTTACGTTACTAAAGAGTTTTATGATTTTCTTAAAAGTAACAATATGTTACAAAAATTCAATTATACTATGGAAAGTAATTATCCGAGGCGGAACCGAACGGAAGATCGATTGGATCTATTGCGCCAAGGTATATATTTTCTTGTTGAGGGACAAGAGCCACCCGAAGAGATTCGTCTTCTTGTTGATGAAAAAGATAAGCCTAGTAAACCCTCGCGGCGTGTGGGAAAGAAAGCTCCAGGTAAAAGCCCTGAAGCGGCCTTGCAAATCATTGCAGACGACCCATCTCTGCAGTTCAAGATGTTCTCCGAAGATGATTATCTGGCGTCATACAAAACGAGATACGGAAAATTTAAATTTGAGGCTCCTGCTCCGGGAAAAACTTTAGAGGACAATGAGTCAGCTTTGAGAACAGTAAGGCGGGATCTTCATGAAGGTGCGGATGCTCTTGCCAGGGGAAACAACCCTGTCCTTCATGTCTTGCAGCAAAACCAAGCAAAAGAATGGGTGATCGTACCGGTGGATAAGATCGAACGCGGCAAAAAGATCATGTACAAACTTACTGATGAAGGAATGCGAAGGACCGCTCCTGCATCAGTGCACAAAGAAAAAATCACTCCGCAAGAAGAGCGTCGTTTGGCTCTGGCTGAAACTATCGCACCGAAAGTGCTTGTGTACGATCAGGAAAAAATAAATTCTGAATTTGCAAAAGAATCGCTCCGTGTGATGAACGAAACGCTCAAAGAATATTTAGATAAAATAATCGCGTATCTTATCTTAGAAGCTGGAACCCCGGCCGTTGACATGAATAAAATGGAAGTGATAAAACAGGTGGCGATAGGATCTTTGGAACGTCAACATGCTGTTATTAAGGATGCCGCTGCAAAAAAAGCGCATGAGGAACTGGAAAAATTAATGGCTGGTATTGCAATCGATATCGTTCAGACTGTTAGGCATGATGCGAACGCTCTGATACGAGAAAAAATACTTAACCCAAAATTTATAGAGGCAAGATTGAATGAGATAAATTATACTGCTCCCGGAAGGGCGATCAATGCTCAAGAAATATCAATGATACCGGAAATGCGGGATGACCTTATCGCCAGGTATTTCGGCATCGCGAACGTCAATTTTATGCTGACGGACGGTTTTCTTAGATTTCTTGTGAATGAATCTACACAAAAAAAGGTTGGAGGAATAGTGTCAGGAGGCAGTCCGGTTGACGCGTTGGTATTATTAGCGGTGGCAACGGCGAATCCGGTGGATTTTACTTATCTTGAACATAAAGATATCATAACAAAAGAAGCATTCAGCAGCGTTAGCGATAGGACCCTCAGGCGTGACAGAGAAAAGCTTATTAAATATGGGTACATGGAGAGGATAAAACCAGGGCATTTCGGGCTGACGGATAAGGGTATCGCCGTCGCATTATATCTTATTTTACATTGTAATACGAATATATTGATAGAAAGTAGTGAAGACAATAAAGTGCTGGTTGGTACAATCAGAAAACGCCTACCATCCCGGATTAAAGAATATTTGGATAAACATCCGTCAGAAATGAGTATGGTGAATATCCCATTGAAAAGCGCGATGTTCGAATTCGACGAAAAAGCAAAGCAACGTGCTGTAGACTCTGGGAAAATTAATAGTCCGATAGAAGGTTTTATTAGAGCTGAACGTGACGCGACCGAAACGAAAGAAACAAGGCGGCTTGTAAACTCGTTGCAGTCGGGCTCTGCGTTTGAAGTTACAAAGGCGTGTGATGAACTAGCCAATAAAGGTTTGAGGGGCATATCATTCATGCCATATTTAAGGGGACTTCTAAAACATTCACAGGAAGCGGTACAGCGTGCCGCTAGTAGTGCGATAAAGGCAATAAGAGAGAGTATCAATAAACCTGTTCCAATGGCAGAAAAGACCTGGGGTGAAAAAATTAACGAAGCGTTAGAGTCAGATTCGGCGTTCGAAGTTTCTAAGGCGTGTGAAGAACTCGGCGCCATTGGAGTTAAGGCTGTACCTTTTCTTGAAAAACTTAAATTTATAGCGAGTAATCATCCTCATGAGGGTGTAAAACAAGGAGCTGCCAACACTATTGAAAATATCGAGGGAGCTTTTATGTCGCTTGATATGAACGATGCAGTGACCAGTGAGATCAAAGATAAGGCCGTTCAGGTGGCATACGATAAATATTTGGACTCAGCCTGTGAATCTATGGAATCGGTTTTTAAGTATGCCGGCCTTCAAATGTCCACATATCTTCCAAAAAGATATACATTACTTATGACGGAAGAATTTTTTGCCAAGGGCGAATTAAAAAAGGACGGGGATCTTTACCGGGACCGATTCAATCTATCTGTTTTTAATACCCAAAATAAAAAGACATTGGCCGAATTGTCTCCGGAAGAGATAGTATCCAACATAATTTCGATGGCAGGTGAAAACCCGGAAAGGACAGGAGTTCTTATACAGAACGATTTGCCCGCGGCACAATATGAGAGATTGACCCAGGCGGGCATAAAATTTGTCCCAGTTAACGTAAAAATGTTGAAAGAAGTGCAGGCGGACAAGTATGGAGATAAGATGAAACGCGAACAACGTGAAAAGTTCCGGCTTGTTACATATGCGGCCATGCTTCTTGTTCGTGGAATGGACAGTGAAGTAAAAAGGGACTCTCCGATGTATAAGGCACTTAGTTTTATTATTAAAACGCATTTTGGTTTTATGGAACAAGTGGATATAGATGCCTATGTTCAGGCTTTTATTACTAATAAAGTTCCGGAACTGATCAAGGGATATCTCGCGTATAGACCTATGGGAAAATGGGAAAGGCCGAAATACCGGGTTGTTATCGAGGCGCTTATCAAGGCGTAACGAGTAAGCGTGATCGTCTGGGACAGGTCATGCAAATATTTGATGGTGTTTGGTAAAAATAGGTTTCAATTCAAAAATAAAACATTATAGTTGTCGGGGCGGAACCTTGGTTTCGCCCTTTTTCTTAATATAAAACAGCTTGACGGAAATATTAGTTGGTAATAAAGTTGTTACATGAATCGCAATATAAAACGTTACGAACAGATCCCTCACACTGCAGATATCGCTGCTAGAATATATGGAAAAACCATCGAAGAACTTTTTGTCAATGCCGCTTTTGCTATGTTCGATATAATATCCGGGGGTGATCAGATGCCCGGCAGCAAGAAAATAATTGTTCAAAAAGAATCTGAAAATATCGAGAATCTTTTAGTTGGCTGGTTGAATGAGCTTTTATATGTTTCATATGAGAAGCGTTCATTATTGTGTGATTTTAAAATAATATTATTGAACGAAAAAAAGATAGAAGCGGAAGTGTACTTGACTGATCCAGCAGACAGTACGGTCAAAAAAGAGATAAAAGCCGCGACATACTATGATGTGAAAATTGTAAAAGATAATGGCAGGTTTATAGTTGATGTTGTTTTTGATGTGTGAACCAATGGGAAATAGAATATAAATTGTCATTGCGAGGAGGGGCGAAGCCCCGACGAAGCAATCTTTGCGAAATATGTAAAAAGCTTATGATATTGCTTCGTCGCCAACCTTTGACTATTGCTCCTCGCAATGACCACAAAGATTGTAATACAGGCGATATATTATTTTTATATCATGGATCCCCGATAAAAGCATTCTGGGATGATGTTTTGTAAAATGTTTGGAAATGATGATATTGAAAACGGTAAGGTGGAAAATGGACAACCAATCCGTAAAATTCGAAAAAATAAATGATTACCGTTGGCGCATCCCGAAACAAGCGGGAATGAAAGTTCCCGGCATCATTTTTTCTGATGAGCGCATGCTCAAAGATATAATGAAAGACCGTGCCGCGGAACAGGTGCGGAACGCCGCGCATTTACCCGGGATAGTCAGGGCGTCAATGGCAATGCCCGATATTCACTGGGGTTACGGTCTTCCGATAGGCGGGGTTGTGGCGACGGATATAGAAAATGGCGGGGTGATAACGCCCGGCGGCGTAGGTTACGATATCAATTGCGGCGTACGACTTATAAGAACCTCTCTTTACACACAGGATGTTTTGCCCCGCTTAAAAGATCTAGTTAACATGCTTTTTCAGACCGTGCCGGTGGGTGTAGGGTCTACGGGAGATATTCGTCTTGATGCAGTTGCTCAGAAAAAAATACTTACGGGAGGCGCCGGATGGGCTGTGAAAGAAGGATACGGCTGGCAAAGCGATATAGATCATTGTGAAGAGCAGGGCGCGATAAACGGCGCTGATCCTTCAAAAGTCTCAAAACGCGCATATGAACGAGGTAACGATCAACCCGGAACGCTTGGTTCCGGGAACCATTTTCTGGAAGTGCAGGAGGTCTCTGAGGTGTTTCGGGAAGATGTTGCGAAAATATTCGGTATAGAAAGAGGGCAAATAGTTGTTATGGTCCATACGGGGTCACGGGGATTCGGACATCAGGTGTGCACTGATTACGCCGAAAGTCTGGTTAGGGTGATGAGTAAATGGAATATAAACATCCCCGATAGACAACTGGCGTGCGCACCTGTAAAAAGTCAGGAAGGAGAAAATTATCTCGGAGCGATGCGTGCTGCTGCGAATTACGCGTGGGCGAATAGGCAGGTTATCACCCATCTTATCAGGAGATCTTTTGAAAAAGTCTTCGGAGAAAGAGCTGAATCGCTTGGAATGAGCCTGGTTTATGACGTCGCACACAATATCGCGAAAACAGAGAGATATGAAATAGACGGAAAGGAAAGGTCTTTGTGTGTGCATAGGAAAGGCGCTACAAGGGCTTTCCCGGCCGGACATCCGGACATCCCTGACGATTATAGAAAGGTCGGTCAGCCTGTGATAATTCCGGGCGACATGGGGAGATGTTCATATCTGCTCGTGGGAACGCCTGAGGGTGAAGAGACATTTTTTTCGACATGTCACGGCGCGGGGCGTCTTTTGTCAAGGACGGCCGCGGTGCGTGCGATGCGAGGCCGATCAATCGCGCGGGAGCTTGAAGCTAAAGGGATAATTGTCCGCGCCAGCGGGCGCGAGACGCTTTATGAAGAGGCCCCTGAAGCGTATAAAGACGTGAGCCGGGTGGTTGATATCGTTCAAGGGGCTGGTATTTCGAAACGAGTCGCGAAAATGAGGCCGATCGGAGTTATTAAGGGGTAGTAGATATACGGTGTCGTGTATCATGTGTCAGAGTGCCAAGTGTCAAAGTCTCAGGACCATGATCAAATCTCACCCCTCTTTTGAATTATACCTGACACATGATACTCTGATACATGACACTCTGAGTAGTTATACAGGAATACTCGGGGCTTGCAACACGCCCAATGTCATGATATATGTTATAGGGTTAATTGAGGTGGATAGTAAATATAATAGAGGGGAAAAATATGCTGGATACTAAATTCATACGTGAGAATCCTGAAATAGTAAGACAGTCGCTCAAAAATAGAAAAGGCGACGAGAGTCTTATTGATAAATTCTTACAGCTTGATCAGGCGCGCCGCGATATCATAGTTGACGTCGAGGACCTTAAACGTCGCAAGAACGAGGAGTCGAAAAAGATCGGCGAACTGATGAAACAAAAGCAGGACGCTACCGCCGCTAAAGAAGCCGTAAATAAAATATCTGCCGAAATAGCGTCTCTCGACGCGGATCTTAAGAAGATCGACGAGTCTTTTCAGTATGTGGTGGATATTATACCTAATGTTCCGCATTCTACGGTTCCGGTCGGATTTTCGGCCGAAGACAATAAAGTGGTTAAAGAACACGGTAAATTGCCGGAATTTTCGTTCAAACCTAAAGATCACATAGAACTTGGAAAGATCAACTCACTCTTTGATTTCGAAAGGGGGGCCAAGATAACCGGTTCCGGATTTCCGCTATATATAGGTAAGGGAGCGCGGCTTGAGAGGGCTCTTATAAATTTTATGCTGGATGTTCATACGAAGGAGCACGGGTATAAGGAGATATTCCCGCCGTTTCTGGTCAACCGAAATAGTATGTACGGTACCGGACAGGTCCCGAAACTGGAAGATGATATGTATAAGGTAGCTACCGAAGAGGGCTTTTTTCTGATACCTACCGCTGAAGTCCCAGTAACTAATATACATTCGGGAGAAGTTTTTCAGGAGAAAGATCTGCCGATGTATTATACGGCATACAGCGCGTGTTTCAGGCGCGAGGCCGGTTCTTACGGAAAGGATACAAAAGGGCTTATTCGTGTCCATCAATTCAACAAAGTGGAACTTGTCAAATATACGACACCCGATATTTCTATGGACGAACTCGAAAAACTCAGAAAAGACGCGGAAGATATACTGGAAAGGCTTGGACTTTCATACAGGATACTGGCGCTTTGCACGGGAGATATGAGTTTCGCCGCGCATAAATGTTACGATATAGAGTTATGGGCGCCAGGTACGGGAAGATGGCTTGAGGTTTCCAGTTGTTCCGTATTTTCGGATTTTCAGGCGCGCCGCGCGAATATAAAATATCAGCCGGAAGATAAAACGCGAAAACCTCAATTTGTGCATACGCTTAACGGTTCGGGGGTAGCGTTGCCGCGGCTTGTTATCACAATACTCGAGACGTATCAGAAAGAGGACGGTTCGGTCGAGATTCCGAAAGCGCTCAGACCGTATTTTGGGGAAGATATTATTAGACCTGTTTTATAAGTATCCGATAGATTCTAGCTGTTGGCTGCATGTGTAGTATTAAACGTACAAGCTAAAAGCTACAATCATTTTGGTTCAAATTGGGATATATCGTATATGTTAATAAGATTTCTTAAAACAGTTGTGGGCATTCTTCTTATCCCTCTTGCTATCGGTACGTCTCGCGCGTTTTATGAGCAGATGCTTTTACTGGGGAACGCGGCGCAAGGGACACATATGCTAGAGCGAGGAATAATGGTATATGTGCTTTTTCACGTGGTTATCGCGCGTCCTATATATTTGTATGTTGTGGGGCACGAGTGTGTGCACGTACTAGCTACATGGATATGCGGCGGTCGGGTAGAAAGATTCAATATCAGCAAGAGCGGTGGCAGTGTAGTGACCTCAAAAACCAATTTTTTTATAGAACTAAGTCCGTATTTCGTGCCCATTTATACGCTGCTCCTTGCGCCGGTATTTCTGGTGATCAGATCAAATATTTTCGGTCATCCTAATTTTAACATTAATGATCTGTTTATCTTCTTAGTAGGGATAACTCTGGCGTTCCATTTTGTTATGACGTCGGAAGTTCTCAGAATGGAGCAAAGCGATATCGCCAAATCCGGTTTTGTTCTTTCGATGGTAGTTATCCTTACGGCTAATCTTGTTGTCACTCTGGGTGTTTTTTGCCCGTTTTTCAACTCAGTTTCATTTCTGGGGTTTATAAAAAACACATGGTCGTATTCTTACGGTATATATAACACCGTTGGGATAGCTATTGCCTCATGGTGGAATTGGTCGGTAGTCTTTTTTGAACGTTTTTTTTAATAATACAAAGGATTTGCCCGTCGAGTTGTTTTGCCTGTATTTTTTTGCATAAAGCATAAATGGTGGCATATTTCTAAGGTAGGAGTGTTTTTTGTGAAAACAAGGGGGTAAATATGCGATTTCAAGATATCAGTATAAAATTGAAGCTATTGATCATATCTCTGTCTCTTGTTATTGTCCCGGTCGTAGTGCTAGGGTATTTTGCCTATAATACGGCCCAGAAAGCCATATTTGGCGAAATAGAAGGTAAAATAAAGTCACAAGTATATGATTATAATAGTTTTGTGACATATTATTCTAAGACCGTAGAGCGAGCTCTTGACGCTCAGGCTACAAGCATTAGAATGAAATTATTTTCAGGGACACAGAACGGCACATATGCTACGCTGGAATTGGGTGACCTTGCCTTCTGTTCAGCCGATGGTACCAAACGTGTTATAGCCATGAATGATAACGCTTTTATTGACTATATCATTAAGAATATAGGGAACGAATATGTGGCTACTATATTTAAAGTTACAAATAACGCGGCAATTCGCATAACTACAAATATAATAAAAGATGGAAAAAGAGCGGTCGGGACTGACCTGGCTTCGGATGTCTATAGTGCGGTGGTAGGTGGTAAAAAAGACTTTATTGGCAAGGCGGATATTCTTGGAAAGAAGTACTTCACGATCTATAAACCAGTTTTTGACAAAGATGGGAGTACAGTCACGGCGATAATCTTTGTCGGTATTAATATGGATGATTTTATTGTAGATCTCAAAGCGGCGATAAAAAATGTCAAGGTCGGTAAAACCGGGTATATGTTTGTTATGAATAGTAAGGGGGATATTTTGATCCACCCGAATAAAGAGGGATCAAATCTTTCAAGCTATGATTTTATCAAAAAAATAATGGATCAAAAGACCGGATATATGAGGTATTTTTGGGAAGGCAAAGAGAAGGTTGTGGCTTACGAGTATGAACCGGATCTTGATTGGATAATAGTTTCGGGTTCTTACTTTTCTGATTTTATGGGGCCGCTTATCGCGATAAGGATGACAATAATTGTGGTGTCGGTTATTGCGGTTATTATAGGGACGGTTATAATTCTATGGTTCGCCGGGGTACTGACAACCCCGATAGTTAAAAGCGTATCTCTGGCTAAATTAATGGGAGAAGGAGATTTTACGGTGGAGCTTTCTCTTGACCAGAAAGATGAGATCGGGGTTCTTGTGAATGCGCTTACCGATATGAAAAAGAAGGTATCTGGGGCTATTTCGGAGGTACAGACTTCGGCTCAGCAGCTCGCGGCCGCTACGGAAGAGATTTCGTCAAGTTCCCAGCAGATATCGGACGGGGCCCAGCAGCAGTCGGCAAGTTTTGAGCAGCTTTCAAGTTCGGTACAGTCGAATGCGTCAAGTGCAGCCAAATCAAATGATATAGCTCAGGGAACTGTCAAAAAAGCCGCTAAAGCCGGAGAAGCGATGGAAAATACCATTGATTCAATGGGTGCTATAGAAAAAAGCTCGAAACAAATCACTGATGCGGTAGCGCTTATAACCGATATCGCCGACCAGACCAATCTTTTGGCTTTGAACGCGGCTATCGAGGCCGCTCGGGCCGGGGAGCACGGAAAAGGTTTTGCGGTTGTCGCTGATGAGGTGAGAAAACTTGCCGAGCGCAGTGCTTCTTCCGCTAAAGAAATACAGACGCTTATTATTGAAAGTTCGAAACAGGTGAAAGATGGTGTCGACCTTTCAAAGACGACCGGGGCCAATCTGATAGAAATCGTCGATGAGATCAACAAAATGGCAGAACAGATACAGGCGATCTCTTCCGCTACGCAGCAGCAGGCAGCGACGATGGAACAAAATACGTCAATAACGGAATCTAATGCTTCAGCGGCGGAAGAACTTGCGGCATCGGCAGAAGAAATGGCTGGCCAGGCCGATTCGCTGAACGCGATTGTAGGGAGATTTAAAATAGCTGGCAATAAAAGTGGGGATGAAGGTAAGGGTAATCTGCCAGGTTCAGTTGTGAATAAAACGGGTGCTACGGTAGCGACGAAGGCAAAGTCGACAGTGGCAGGAAATTATAAGAAGGGTGTGACAGGAAAAGAAGACAAATTAAAGATAGGATAATTCGGGGTATGTTTATCTGGAAAACCCATGATTGTTGAAATGTCAGGGTTTTATTATTGCATACTTTAGGGTAGATGATACGTTTTCAGGAGAATTCTGATATAGGAACAATGGTCCGGATTTTAGGTTAATAACTCAATTTTACTGCTTTATATGCCTATTCTGTGATGTTTTGTCCGCGTTTAGGATACACGCCTGTTAAGTATGAAAAAGCTAGTCATCTTCCTTTCCTATAGTTTAAACCATGTGATATAATAGAAGCGTCGAAGGAAAAGAAAAATAAGTTTAGACGAGGTAATTAAAGAATTTTAAAAAGACTGATTGTAACTAGTAGGAAACGAACCGATAACGAGGGTGTCATGAAGAACACAATAAAATACATAGCGGTATCTTGGATAGTGGCCGCCATGGTCTGCCCGGTGGTATATGCCGGCGCAGTTGCTTCAGTTGGGGACACCTCAGACTCCAAATTTGTATCCCGTATAGAGAAAAAACAAGAATTCTTAATGTGTATGAGCCAGAGTATTTCCGAACTAAAAGATGCCTGTCGCAAAAGGGCGGTGGAAAGCAATAACGAAAGTGAAGCACTTTCATCGTCAAAATATGTCGAACGACTTGAAAAAAAACTGGGGGCCCTTGTTAAAGAGTCTGTTCAGGATATAGGTTATAAACAAATGCCAGCGGTACAGGCTGCCATGGTAAGCCATCTTTCGCCCGCGTCAAAGTTTGATCAAAACCCAAAAGAAGGAACCGGAAAAACCGAAGAATAATGCCCGCGTTGTCTGAAAATGATCCACAAGAATTTACTTTGAGTTCGGTGCTTTGATCTGGAGAGATTATTCTGTTCCGCCGATCATGGAGGGGTTTTCTTTTATGCCGAGCTCCGATATATGCGCCAATTGTTCTATATTGGTCTTTGCGGTCTTGATATGGTCTAGAACGGCCGGATTTTTAATTTCCTTCATAGCTTCATCCAGATATTGGGTATCATACGCACACTGATTTTTAATAAAAGCCAGCCATTCATTAAGGATATTGACGCTAGTTTGCGTCGGATCGCCCTCTTGGGATATTGCCATTTTAAAAAGGCGAAAATAGGCCTCGATCGTAGTTAGCGTGGAAGTATTAAGCTCAAATATCCTTTCCAGTGTCCGCAGATCGTTGCCGACAGTTTGTTTGATGTTCTCGGGTAGCATTTTGCCCTGATTTGTGATAGCCGTCCTAAGGTCAAACATCTGTTCAATGTGTTTATATTCCTGGCAGAAAGAGAAAGACGCCCCGCTGAAAATGACCAGGGCAGAAACAAATAGAGACTTGAGTATGTTTTTTTTTCTCATAAACGAACGATCATTTTATAGTCGCGTGAAAACAAAATTCACAAAAGAATTATAACACATTTTCAAAAAATTACAAATTTAGATGGGGAAAAAGCTATTTGTGGGATAGTAGTGCGCACTCATGATATAATCATATTGATAGTAAGATTATTTAGTCTTTTGTGTAAAGAATAGTGTGAAAAAATGCGAGAAATAGATTTTGAAATTGAGTATTAAAGAAAGGACCATATCGTGAACGGGAAAAAAATAATATTTTTTGACGCTAAACCATATGATGAAGAGTTTTTCAATGCGGAGAACGAGTCTTTTCATTTTGAGCTTAAATTTCTTAAGAATCATCTCAATCCGGACACTTGTACACTTGCAAAAGGGTATGACGTTGTATGCGCGTTCGTGAATGATGATATTAAAAGTCCGGTTATCGATTGTCTTGTGAAGGGAGGGACGGAACTTATAGCTTTAAGGTGTGCGGGCTATAACAATGTTGATCTGAAATATATTTTCGGCAAATTACACGTTGTCAGGGTCCCGGAATATTCTCCCTATGCCGTTGCTGAGCACGCTGTCAGTCTTATGATGACCCTGAACAGGAAGACGCATAAAGCGTATTCAAGGGTGAGGGATAATAATTTTACGATATCGGGACTTATGGGTTTCGATATGTTCGGCAAGACAGCAGGAATAATCGGAACGGGACGTATAGGAAAAGTGCTTATTAATATTCTTAAGGGTTTCGGAATGCGTATATTGGCATATGATATGCGTCCGGATAATGACTACGCCGCAAAGACAGGCGTGGAATATGTTCCGCTGGATAAGATATACGAGCAGGCGGACATTATATCGCTGCATTGTCCTCTTACGAAGGAAACGCAATATTTGATAAACGACGAAAGTATGAAAAAAATGAAGAAAGGGGTAATGATAATAAATACGGGCCGTGGCAAACTTATAGATACGAAGGCGCTTATTGATAATCTTAAGAACGGACATATCGGATCCGCTGGATTAGACGTATATGAGGAGGAAAGCGATTATTTTTTTGAAGATTTTTCCGCATCATTCATAAGTGACGATGTCTTGGCCAGGTTGATCACGTTCCCGAATGTGCTTATTACATCGCATCAGGGTTTTTTTACCAGGGAAGCGCTGGAAAATATAGCTGCTACGACGCTTGGTAATATAAAGGATTTTTTTGACGGTATATTCCTGAAAAACGAGATCTGTTATAAATGTGAGCAGAAAATGTGCATGAAAAAAGAAGGGAAACGCTGTTTTTGAACATTATCCTTATTAATAAAATATGTCGGGCGGTACTTTGTGTTTCGAGTTTTTTGACCGTCTTTTTTCTGGCAGATATGTCGTATGCCTTTTTCCCTGGTGACAGTAAAATTGAAAAGATGGCGACTGATAACGGATTTTGTCGCACGGATATTAAAACAAATAAATTCATTCTTGCGTCATGGTGGAGATTCCAGGCAGACGGCGATACGGTAAGGATATATATCGAAGGTGACGGAAGGGCATGGAAGACAAAAAGAAAGTTGTCATCGGACCCGACTCCGAGAGATCCGTTAGCGTTTAAACTTGCTGTCGGAGATCGATTCCCTAAAATAGCTTATCTTTCTCGCCCCGGACAGTACGTCATGAAAAAAGAAATAACGTATGATCCGGAATATTGGTCAGGCAAACGATTTTCCGAAGAGGTCATCGAGTCGGAGAACGAGGCAGTTGATGAGATCAAAAGATCATCCGGGGCTAAAAACGTGGAACTTATAGGATATTCGGGTGGCGGTGCGGTGGCCGTTCTTGTAGCGGCGAGAAGAACAGATGTGGTCGGGTTGCGCACGGTCGCCGGAAACCTTGATCCCGAAGAAGTGAATAAATACCATAAGGTCGATCAGCTGGCGGGTTCCCTGGATCCGATGGGCAGTGCGTCCGATATCGCGTATATCCCACAGCGGCATTTTGCCGGAGAAAGAGACAAAACTATTCCGATATTTGTTACAAGGATGTTCGCTAGGAAAGCCGGGGATACGAATTTTAAGACTGTTACCGTTGCTGAAGGGGCAACGCATCATGACGGCTGGGTCGAGAAATGGCCGGAATTGTTAGCCGTTCCGCTTGTATCCGCCCGGTAAATTGTATGATACCGCTGTTTAGGCATGTAATTTATCTATTCTTTTTTCACTCTAAAATGCTGATATTGTTTTGAAGGGCTATTCTGATGTGTATTTATCATATCCGTAAGAAATTTCGATTTTAACATGCCTTCCTCCCATTCTCCCAAAGGGGTGGAATCCCAGACAATGCCGCCTCCGATACCGAGCTCGCCTTTTCCGTTTTGTAACAGTATGGTGCGTATCGGTATATTAAAATAAAGATCCTTGTGTGGTGTGATATAACCGATCGCGCCGGTGTAAATTTTTCTGTCGTCGGGTTCAAGGTCTCGTATGATTTGCATAGCTTTAATTTTGGGCGCGCCGGTTACCGATCCGGAGGGGAAGAGATTTGCAAAAATTTCATAAAGTGAAAGGGGACAGTTAATGGTTCCCTTTACAGTCGATGTCATTTGGAACAATGTGCGGTAGCCTGTTATATCAAACAGCTTAGGGACATGGATATTATGGGCGATGCGTCCGAGGTCGTTACGCATGAGATCCGCTATCATAACATTCTCGGCGCGGTTTTTCGCGTCGTACTGGAATTTGAATCTGTGAAATATATCATGTATCGGGGATTTCCCGCGCGGCCAGGTTCCTTTCATGGGTTTTGTTTCGATATTGGCTCCTGTTTTTTTTAGAAATTTTTCCGGAGAAAGCGAAAGGATCTGAAATCTCCCAGTGTCGATATACGCATTATACGGAACGGGTTGTTCACGGAAAAGAGAGGAATATAAAGAGAATCTGTCCCCATCAAAATCGAATAAATTTTTTATGCAATACGTTATCTGGTAAACATCCCCCGATGCTATATGATCGCGGATGGTCTCTATGTCGGAAAAATATTTTTTCAGAGAAGTATTGATGCGGAGGTTTTTTATTTTGAAGCTTTTCTTGCGGCAAAATACTGGCTTTGCTCGAAAAACGGGCTTTTCATAGATCCCGAAATATAGAAGAGGGAACTCTGTCCGGTTTTTAAAATTCAGGCTTTCTTCAAAAGAGTATCCGGATTCATAGGAAAGAAAACCCGCAGCGTAAAATCCGTTACTCAGACAACTATCGATCATGTCCAGGCAGGATTTTATTTGATCGTGGTTATGTGTGGATATTATTTGGATGGGAGAAGTAAAATAAAGATCTTTTCTGTCGAATTGTATCAATATTTGCATATCATGACCTTTTCCGGTCTGGGTGCTTCGTAAGAAGCTTAAGGTCATGACCTTTGGATATATTTATGTTTCAGATGGGAAATGGTATTACATTTTTCCGTTCTTTGCTATTTCTTTTAAGATATCCCGCATTTGTTTCAAATAAGTTACGATCCTTATTTCAAAGGCGAACAAAAGAGAGAACCCGGCTAGAACTATGATGGAAACCCAAAACATAGAAAGTTCTTTCATATGACTCCTTTAAGTTTTACTCTTTCCGCGCATCAATACATTTTTGTAATGTTGAAATAATAATATAAGGATTGTACGGTTTTGTCAAAAAATCGTCCACGCCGTGTTGTTGGCATTCAGGCATATGTTCGGGATGAGCCGTTAAAACGATTATAGCGACTGAATTCTTTTTCGTCACGCCGGATTGTTTTTCGGTGTTTCTGATGTTTTTAAGTACCTGTATTCCGTCAACGACCGGCATCAGTATGTCCAGAAATATGGCTATGTAGGGGCTATTAAGTTTTTTTGCCATTTGGTAGGCATCAAGGGCTACGGCGCCGTTCGGGGCCTCGTCGCAGGCGAAATCGGGGCCTATCTGATGGCGTAATAATTTCCTGTTCGTGGCTTCGTCATCTACGATAAGGATCTTCCACATAATCACCTCCGAGAATATTATAACATATAAAATAAATAGAGGCTAATCATCAGCTGATCCTGTTGTTGTGGAGGCGAAGAGAGGATATTGACATTTTGCAGGTGGAAACGGTACAATCTATCTTCTTGGCAACTAAAAAGAAAGGAATATCGTGAAGAAAGCTAAAGCAAGGCATATTTTAGTGTCATCCGCGGAGAAATGCGAAGAACTCAAAAAAAGGATAACCTCCGGTGAGGATTTCGCGAAGGTAGCGAAAGAATGTTCATTATGTCCGTCCGGGAGGACCGGCGGCGATCTGGGCGAATTCTGCCAGGGCGATATGGTGCCTGAGTTCGATAAAGTTGTATTCAGCGCCGAAATAGGCAAGGTCCACGGCCCCGTTAAAACCGATTTCGGGTATCACCTTATTGAGGTCACAAAACGGGTGGATTAAGCCGTAGCGGAGAGCGAAACTATCGGTGAAAAGGTGGTTTATCCGCGTATGAAAGATGCTGACTTTGAACATAGAATTTGGTAATATTATAGCGCTTTATGAGAGGGGTATTGAATTAAGACCTCTCACCCCTTCAAGGGGTTCGAGGTCCGCTTTTCTTAGTAGAGATTTTATATGTGGAAAAGCGGAGGAGTGGCAGAGCGGTCGATTGCGGCGGTCTTGAAAACCGTTGACCTCGCAAGAGGTCCGTGGGTTCGAATCCTACCTCCTCCGCCATGAAATGCACAAAAGCGGGAGAAAACTATGTTTTCTCCCGCTTTTTTTGCATTTCATTCAAACATTGCTTCCATACATATTTTAAACGGGCAATGTTTGCGCCATTCGCTCGCAGCGGTTTTGAAAAGGAATTTCAAAACCGCTTTTCACACTCATGCCGGGCGGAGGAGGCAGGGCACCTTCGCTCACCTTGTTCGCTTCGGGGTCCTATCTCCTCCGCCAGAAAAATGCAAAGGGCGGGTTAAGAATAAATTCTTCCCCGCCCTATTTGCATTTTTCTTAAAACATTGCCTGCCGTTTTGCCACTCGTTGCAATGTTTTGGCATCCGCTCTTTCGGTTTTTATGAATAAATTCCTAAAAACCTCATTCGCTTCTGCCGGCGGTGTCGGTAGGGCACCTTCGCTCACCTTGTTCGCTTCGGGGTCCTACCTCATTCGCCAGTTTTATTATGCAATGGGGTATCATTTTAAAGAGATACCCTTTATTATTTCAATAAACAATATCCATCTGTGAGAATACCGTGGAATAACCCATTTCTTAACGTAATATGCTTGATACATACTGAAAAACGAGTATTATATATCATTATAATTCCCAGAGATGTCGGTTTGTCTAAAGACCAGTAGATTAAACTTATTATGGACGAAGTCGTTCATGACCGCGGTAATTAAGCTTTTGCCGCAGAAGGAAGATAATAATTATGAGCGGAGAGCCGATCCATTTAAAAAATACGGCGTTAGCTATAACCGAGCGATGCACCCTCAGGTGTAAATTGTGTTTCGCCTATATACCGTACCATGATAACCCGCAGGATATTACTATTGATGTGCTCGACACGATTTTACGGCGATATTTTTCTATTGTATCAAGCGTGGATCATTTTTGTGTAACGGGAGGGGAGCCATTAGTGCATCCGCATTTGTGCGCTATTTTAAATATGATAAACGGGTATTCGGGACAGATAAACAAAACGATAGACATTATAACCAATGGGACATTGGACATTAAGGATGATGTACTCGGATTTTTGAAGCAGAACAAAGATAAAACACGTGTTATTATCAGTGACTACGGCAAATATTCTCCTAAAACAAAGACTTTAGAGGAACGATTGCGTTCTTCGGGGATAATTGTCAGGATAGAAAGATATGCCGCGGATGATCCGCTTTATGGCGGATGGATAGATTGCAGGGATCATTCTTTGAAACACTTTACGCAGGAAGAAATTGACAGACAAGGGAAACACTGTTATTTCAAAAATAAAAGAGGGTATACTATCCGTAAAGGGGAATTGCATAACTGCGGACGGTCATATTGGCGAATGCTGAAGAATATTATTCCGCGCAATCCGGAGGAATATCTGAATTTGCTGGATATGGAGACGCCGATCGAACATCAGCGCGAAATATTGAGAAAATTGCATAAAAAGGACAGTGTAACCAGTTGCGCGTATTGTTGGGGAGCGAATGCCCGGAGTAAGAGATATAAGCCGGCCGAACAACTTCCGGCCAAAGTTAATAGATGGTCGATAAAATACATAAGAGATCGGTTTTTTTCAAAGTGGCTTAGAACCTGGTAAAAAAGGCGAAAAGAGGAAGCATGACAGACGGGCCCTTGCGTTTTAAACATATGGCATTGTGTATAACCGAGCGGTGTACGTTAAAATGTAAACTATGCCATGCGCATATACCGTATCATGATGATCCGCGCGACATGACGCTTGATGAGGTCGAAACCGTCCTTCATAGGCTTTTTTCGATAATAGAAAGTGTGGACGCTTTTGACATAGCGGGCGGGGAACCTTTGCTTCATCCGGACTTAGCCACTATATTAAAAATCGTTGATAAATATTCCAACCAAATAAACAGGACCATCGATATCACTACTAACGGCACGTTAGAAATGACGGATGAAACCGTTGATTTTTTCAGGGCCAGAAAAGACCGGACCCGCGTGATAATCAGCGATTACGGCAAATATTCCCCTAAAGCCAGACTATTAGCCGAAAAATTGAGTTCGTTGGGGATAAATGTCCGGGTTGACCGTCACTACGGCGATTCCCCGATCTATGGCGGGTGGATAGATGACCGGGATCTTTCGTTGAAATTTTTTACACAACGCGAGATAGATGAACACGGAAAAAATTGCTTTTATCGGGAGAAAGGGTGGCCCATAAGGAAAGGCGAGTTGCATAATTGTTCAAGGGGCTACTGGCGAATGCTTAAAAAAGTTATTCCGCGTAATCCTGTTCGCGGGGTTCAATGATAGTGAGATAGGTGTTTAATATCATACTTAAATTTGGGATAGAATGAAGAACAATTCGGTTAAATTCGGGTTTTATACGTCAAATCGGGCCACGCGGCTTCGCAAATTTCTTTCAGGCCCGCTTCGCGGGAACTCGATTATTGGAATGGTTTTGCATGACGGGATCCCGTCCGATGAGCTTAAAAACTTATGTGATCAGAACGGGATAGACCTTATGGCCGTTGATTACGTTGAGCTTGGTGTTGACAAGAGCCGCCGTAATAAATATTTGTCTGATGTTTTATTAGAGCAGCTTGTCGCCCGGGGAGTAGATTATTGTTTTTGTTTTGGGTCATGTATACTGGTCGGGGATCTGTTGCGGGTTTTTCGTAACAGGATCATCAATTTCCATCCTTCGCTGTTACCGGCGTTCCCCGGCATAAAAGCGGTCGATCAGGCTATTGAATACGGGGCGCGATTTCTGGGGAATACAGCCCATTTTATAGATGAAGGAGTGGATACCGGGCCCATAATAATGCAGTCCATTATTTCGGCGGAAGCGTTCAGTGGGTATGATTCGGTGCTTGACCAGCAGTTGCTCATGTTGGCCCAGATCATTAAGTGGTTGGAACAAGGACGGATCGAAGTTAGCGGGAGAAAAGTAAATGTACGCGATGCCGTTTGTGATGATTTGACCTTTATGCCTAATGTCGAGCCCGATTTGTTACAAAAATTATTGTAGTCGGGGTAGATCAGACTGACGATGTGTTTTTAGGAGGAACAGAGAGATGCGGATATTGCTTACCGGACTGATGACAGTGCACTGGGGGAGGCTGGAGAACGGGAATATCGGGAATTACTATATAACCGAAGCCACAATAAGGGAATTGCACAGGGTTTTTCCGGGAGCCGAGATCGTCACGACCTTTCAAATGTCTGATGAATTCAGCCGCCGGGAAAAAATAAAAGTTTTGCCGATGGATATATTCTATTCATGGAACGAATCGGATCTTGATACATGTTTTAAGGAAATGGGTATCGCCGGGGTCTTTAATTTAGCCGGACACCTGATCGCCTCAACGCCGTATATCGACGAGGTCATGAAAAGCGACCTTGTTCTGGATTTTAGCGGGGAGATGTGGGGGGATCACGCCGAACCGGTCGGAAAAGACAGGTTTCTGACGGTTTTAATGAAGGACAGGGTGGCGCAACTTTTAAAAAAACCGGTGGTGCTATTAGCCGGTTCGCAGGGGCCGTTCGATAAAACGGCACATTTGAAGGAGTTTGCTTCGGCCGTCATAAGTGATTATAAAGCTATTTTGAACAGAGAACCGTCATCGGTCAATGTGCTGAAAGAAAACGGGTTTGATATTAAGAACGTTAAAAGCTTTACGGATGTGTCTTTTCTTTTTGAGCCCGCGCCTTATGAAGAGATCAAAGAGATCTTAAGGAAGGATTCCATAGTGGCTACGGATAAAAAAACCGCGGGTTTTATCCTGTGCGGATTCAATATGTTAAGGGGGCCGTATGACGCGGAGCCACGCTCCGACGACGAATTTACGCAGTTCGCGGAGGCGGTGGAGTTTATAACGGGGGAACTGGGCGCCAGGGTGTTTTTAATGTCGCATCAGAACGGGTTTGTAAAGACCCCGGAATTTAAACTTATCAACGGAAGGGATTATCCTTACGCGCGGCAATTGTACGATGTCGTGAAAAAAAGGGGGAAAGTGAATATCAGTGACGTGATCCTTGCCAAAGGGCCGTATACGCCTAAGCAGACGATGGCTATCATCGGCCAGTTCGACATCTTTGTCACGGGCAGGATACACGCGTTTGTGGCAGCGGTTTCGCAAAAAGTCCCGACGGTTATCATCAATAGGGGGCATGGGGGAAGGGCGCATCGGAATATAGGGTTTGCGCGAAGCGTCGGCATGGAGGACTATATCGCCGATCCGGCGTCCGCGGACGACTTAAAAACTAGGATCAAAAAATGCTGGAATAACAGGGAAAAAATAAAAGAGGAATTAAAAAACAGGATCCCGATAGTGAAAGATACCGCCAAAACGATGTTTGATGTTTTAAAAGAGGCGGTCAGGGTATAGAGATATGAAGATCGCCATTATGCAGCCGTATTTTTTTCCGTATCTGGGATATTTTAGTTTGATAAAACATACGGATCGGTTCATCTTGCTGGATGAGGTTCAGTATATTCGTCACGGATGGATCGACAGGAACAGGATACTTAAACCTGGAGGAGGATGGCAGTATATCAAAGTTCCCGTAAGAAAGCACGCACGGGATACAAGTATCAAAAATATCAGGATCAATAATGATCTCGACTGGAGAACTAAAATGCTGGGGCAATTGCAGCATTATAAAAAGAATGCTCCGAATTTCGCCCGGGTGGAAAAGATAATGGAAAAGGTATTGGTGAGTGAATATGATTCTATCGTTCAGCTAAATCTCGCCGGGCTTAAGGCGATCTGCGAATATTTAAAAATATATCCGGTTTTACAAATATTTTCCGAAGAGAGGTTTGCCATAGACCCCCCTAATGAACCGGATGAATGGGCGTTGAATATATGCAAAGCGATACCCGGCGTGAAAGAGTATTGGAATCCTCCCGGGGCACGGGATCTGTTCGATAGAAAAAAATATCGCTCCGGCTCGATAGAACTTAGGTTTCTCGAAAATCGTTTGCGCCGGTATGACCAAAAACGAACGGTTTTTGAGCCGGGTTTATCTATTATAGATGTTTTGATGTTCAATGACCCGGATCATGTAAACTTAATGTTGGACGATTTTGTCCTTGATTGACGCCGGGATTATTTTAATAATAGCAAGCGGGATAAATTGGAAAAGGTGGAGTAGCTATGGGCATGATACAATTGCAACGATCCGCGATAGCCGTAACGCAGCGTTGTACTTTAAGATGCAAGTTGTGTAACGCGTATATGCCGTATTATGTTAAACCGGCGGATATGCTTTTTGACAAGATAGAAAAAGTCCTGGATAGGTATTTTTTAATCGTGGACAAAGTGGGCATATTCGGCGTGCTGGGAGGGGAACCGTTGTTGCATCCGGATATAGCGAAGATCCTGAAAAAAATAAATTCGTATACCGATCAAATTTCCGAACGGATAGATCTGGTGACCAATGGTACGCTGGACATGGATGATGAGACATTCGCTTTTTTTGTCGATAACGCGCCAAAGGCCAAGGTCATTATCAGCCACTATGGCAAGCATTCCCCGAAAGCCGATATCCTCGCTAAAAAACTCGAAGCCCATGGCGCGAATTACAGGGTAGCCGTCTATCACGGAGAGGATCTGTTGTACGGCGGGTGGATAGATTATAGGGATCATTCAAAAAAACATTTTACTCAGGAGGACATTGATCGGCAGGGGCGGAATTGCATTGTAAGGAAAGGGCAGTATTATCTGATCAGCGAAGGCGAAATGCATACCTGCACAAGGGCGCACTGGCGCATGCGGCAGGGGATAATTCCCCGTAATGCGGACGAATATTTGAATCTGCTCGACGATACTATATCCGTGGAAAAACAAAGGGAGATTTTGAGCAGGATAGACAGCCGGGTTAGCATGACATCTTGTGCTTATTGCGAAGGCGCAAGTAATGAAAGCAAGCGATATCAACCCGCAGAGCAGTTAAAATAACTCTAAAATTTTGAGATATTGATCATTAAATTATGAATAGTGTGTTATGGCAAGGCAAATGCTAATTTGCGATAAATAAACAGATGAATGCGTAAATTTAAAATAGGAGATGATGGTGAAACAAGAAAATGAGAAGATAAATGTCACCAGAACGTATTTGCCGGATAGGGGGAAATTATCCAAATATATTAATAAGGTATATGATTCCGGGTGGATAACAAACAATGGAGAGTTTTGTAAAGAACTCGAACTTAGATTAAAGAATTACTTAGGCGTTAGGAACTTAATTCTTGTAGCAAATGGGACTTTGGCGTTACAGCTTGCGTATAAGGCTTTAGATGTAAAAGAAAAGGCCATAACTACTCCGTTTAGTTTTGTCGCTACGACTAATTCGTTACTATGGGAAAGGATAGAACCGGTATTTGCCGATATAGATCCGAGGAAATGGACTATTTCTCCGGAACAGATCGAAAAAAACATGACCCCGGAGATTACCGGCATTGTGCCGGTACATGTGTTCGGGAATGCTTGTGATGTTGAGGATATAAAGAGGATAGCGGACAAAAATGGATTAAAGGTTATTTATGATGCGGCGCATGCTTTTGGGGTTAAATATAAAGGAAAGTCTTTGTTCGAATGGGGCGATGTTTCCGTTTTGAGTTTCCATGCCACTAAACTTTTTCATACTATAGAGGGAGGCGCTGTTATTACGGCGGATGACGAGATCGCCGATAAGATCAGGCTTTTCAGGAATTTTGGCATTACAGGGCAGGAGAGCGTAAAGTGTGTCGGGATAAACGCAAAGATGAATGAATTTCAGGCCATAATGGGGCTTTGTGTTTTGGATGACATAGAGGAAATAAGTGAGAAAAGAAAGAAAGTTTGGATGAGCTATTATAATAAGTTGAAGGACATCGTAAACTTACAAGAGATAAATAAAAAAGGGAGTAACAATTATGGTTATTTTCCGATTTTATTTAAAAATGAAACGACAGCAATAAAAGCGCAGAAAAAACTGAATAATAAAAACATATTTCCAAGAAGATATTTTTATCCTTCCTTAGATACGTTGCCTTATGTTGATCACGGGCCTGAAATGGCCGTATCAAGAGACGTGGCAAGCCGGGTTTTGTGTTTGCCAATGCATGGGGAGATAACAGAGCAGACGATTGCAGTAGTTTGTAAGGAAATAGAATCCCAGAATTGAGGGCGTTGATAACTAGTAGGTATGTTAAAAATATTTTTTGTCGTTGTGTCGATCCGGGAAAAATACAAGGGCAGAGGTAATAATAACTCATTTTATGCTGGAGGGTGGGGGTGTGAATTTTTTTGAACTGTTACTAATGGAGATATTGAACAGTCAATATAACTATTTCACCGATAATTATGACCAGAATAGGTTCGGTCGAAAATCGTACAGAAGAATGGTTTACGAACAGGTTTTAAGTGTGGTCAATAGTGTCATGCGTTATCTAGGCGTGTATTATTATAGAACCGGTTACAAGAAGAATATAGGGGCTATAAGAAATATTGGCGGTTATTTTGACGCATTCAATAGTGTGTATGATTTGTTGGAAGATGATTATTCCAAGAAGTTACTTGTTAAGATAATCGCCTACAGGATAATGGGCGAAAAAAAGGTTAAACTGCCTTTGAATAACCCGACCTATTGGGATCATATAAAGAAAATTAAGAGCATAGTTTCCAAAACTGATAAATTGTGTATAGATTTTTTAGGTTGGGAACTTAATAGGATAGATCTCAACCTGTTAAATATTCCGGTTGTCTATTTTTCACGGCCTACCGGGGCGGCCTTGTTATGGTTTCTGCGGCTCTACCAGGGAGGTCCTGGCAAAACGATAAGAGTGCGTCCGGGAGATGTAGTTATAGACTGCGGCTGTTGCTGGGGAGATACTGCGCTTAAGTTCGCTTTTGATGCGGGTAGGAAGGGACATATTTACTCTTTTGAAATTAACCAGAAAAACATTGAGGTTGCAACGAGAAATTTTGAACTTAATCCCGTACTGAAAGCTAACATTCAGCTTATTAATGCTGCGTTGTGGCATGAAAGTGACAAAGAGATTTTAGTCGACGATAATGGTCCGGGGTCAGCTTTTACGATCAAGAATACAAAGAATAACATTGTTGCAAAAACTCTAACGATCGATGATTTTGTCGAGCGATGGAATATTAGACAGGTGAATTTTATAAAAATGGATATTGAAGGTGCGGAATTGAAGGCCCTGGAAGGTGCAAAAAAAACCATCCAGAAATTTAAGCCTAAATTGGCGATATCTCTTTATCATACTTTGGATGATTTTGTAAATATTCCCAAGTTTGTAAAAGAAGTGAATAAAGACTATAAATTATACGTAGAACATTTTTCTATCCACAGAGAAGAAACTGTTCTTTTTGCAGGTTAATGGTAGACTGGCTATTCTGTTGCTATGGGGTGTAGTGTCATTGCGAAGGGAAAATATGCTGGATAGAACGCAAGAATCAATCATGAAAAATTGGAATAGAGTGGGGCCGCCTCTGGTTAGTATTGCGTGCACAACGTTTAATCATGAAAAATTCATCGCGGAAACCATTGAAAGCTTTCTCATGCAGTGTACTAATTTCCCGTTCGAGATAATCATTCACGATGATGCTTCTACGGATTCCACCAAAGAGATAATCAAGTCGTATATGGAGAGATATCCCGATATAATTAAGCCGATATTTCAGACGGTTAACCAAAGTTCGCAAAGAAAAAGTTGTTTTAGCATTGTTATAAGCCATGGCCGCGGGAAATATATCGCTCTTTGCGAGGGAGACGATTTCTGGGCCGACCCTGAAAAACTTCAATTGCAAGTTGACTACCTTGAGGCACATCCGGAGTGTGTTGTGTGTTATCATGATGCTATGATAGTAAATGATGAGGGTAAATTGATCAAAGCATCCAAGATGCCGGCAAATTTCAAAAGAGATTGCACGGACTGGGAGTTAGCTAGCGGTTTTTTTATTTCTACGCTTACAATGGTTTTTAGAAATGTAATAAAGGAATTCCCGTACGAAATGTCGAATTGTAAATACGGCGATATTTTTCTCACTTCTCTTTTAGGAGGTTATGGCAAAGGCAAGTATCTTGGAAATATTAAACCGGGTGTTTATAGGGTCCACCACGGATCGATTTGTTCGACCGCTTCTCCACAGAATTTTAATATTTATTTTTTCACTTCGCATTATTGGATCTCAGAATACTACCGTAGAATAGGCAATATTAAATTATCGCGGGTATATGGCCGATCAATGGTCAGGTGCTTATTGAACAATATGATCAGGCCTTATATGGGTCTTAAAGATATGATCTTAATCCTACTGCCGCCTTGGCTGGCAAGGCGGGCATGTAAAGTGTATGATGTTTTGTGCGGAAGATATTTTGGCCGCAGGCTTTAACAAAAAAATCATCAGACGCTACGGATTAATTGCGCCGAATTATTCTCTTTCGCTGAAAACACGGGCGTTCAAGCCGGGGTTAGAATGCCATATGCGATGAAGGTTCGAGTAATGACTTATTTCTTGCCATACAGAAGAAAAAAGGTATCATATAACAATACTAATATACCGAGGATATTTTAATGGGTTAAAAGGTCAAAATGCTGAAAGCTGCGAAACAGATATTCTATCTATTCGATAAAAAAGAGAAATATTTCATCACATTTATGTTTGTGTTGATGCTTATCGGTACATTCTTTGAGGCTTTGGGTATGGGAGCCATCGTTCCTTTTGTCACGTTACTTAGCCGTCCGGATTTTGTCAAGACCAATGCTTTTTTCGGAGAACTTTATAATCGCACCGGGGCCAAAAACATCAATGAGTTTTTGATCATTCTTTCGGCCAGCCTTATGGGATTGTATGTGGTGAAGAACGCGTATCTTTTCGCGGTAGTGTATATACAGAGTTATTTTTGCAACAAAAAGAATCTCAAATTATCGTCCGAACTTTTTCAATTGTACCTGTACAGCCCATATACATTCCATCTTCAACGTAATACCGTAGAACTTATGCGCAACCTAAATCTTATTATGCCTATTATGTCGGGAGTCTTATACCGCATGTTGGATCTTATAACCGATGTGGTCGTAATTATCGTGATAATAGTCTGTCTTATTTGCGTTCACCCGGTATCGTCGGTGGCCATTATTTCGATAATGGCAGTTTCAATGGGTTTGTTTCATCTTTTTATCCGCAAACGTATGAAAATATACGGACAGATGTATTCCGAATATCTCAACAAAACAAGTAAGCAAATGCACCAAGGTTTGGGAAG
>Ga0116171_10000660_pt1 | contig 36347 bp, 35 predicted proteins | sample AD_JPNHW2_MetaG_FD_89798 | JGI IMG/M metagenome (GOLD analysis project Ga0116171, IMG submission 89798) | Active sludge microbial communities of municipal wastewater-treating anaerobic digesters from Japan - AD_JPNHW2_MetaG | ecosystem: Engineered > Bioreactor > Anaerobic > Digestate | place... | reverse complement strand
TATCAAGAATATCCTTATGTTTATAATTATGCTCTTAATCACCTGTGTTATTTTTAACAATTTACTAAAAATACAGATCCAAACAACTGATATGGGAAATAGTTTTAGAAATATAGATTTAGCTGCTGAAATAACAAAAGGAATAAACAATGCCAGTTTGTGCATAGAAAACGCTGCTATTTCCATGCCTGCTGGTTTTAAGATTACTAATAACTAATCTGTCCTGTAGCAGGAGGACAAAAAGAGGCGGCTTGAAAAGTAGCGCTAAAAGCCGCTGGAGTGAGTAGCTTTAAAGTCTCATAATCCTGTAGTCTATAGGTTAGTTTAAGGAAGAATAAAAACAGTTATAATGGTTTGGGCGTTTAGGGGGCTTAAGGAGGGAAGATGGACAAAAAAACATTGGTAGCATTAGTAATTTTAGTTGTATTAGTAATTGTTTTAGTTGCTTCTATCGGGCGCGTAAAAAAGCATTCCCTTACTTTCAAGGGGGCATCTGGCCAGACGACTACCTTTACCGTGAAATAGTTTCTGTGAGAGAAAAGAGGCGGCTTGAGAAGTAACGCTAAAAGCCGCTGGATTTTTGGTATTTTAAAGAAGCCCATAGCCTTGATGCCGTTCGTTTAAACTGGCCTCCGCCAGCATTTAAAAATAAACGTAAACTCTGGATAGCAGGTGTTTTCGTCCCGATTCATATTATCAAACTACCGTGTTATAATATAAAAATGAAAATAAAAAATTTTATTTCCGTTTTGGTTATTTTATTAATTGTTGCGGCTGTCGTGATCTACTTAATCGCCCTGGATAACCGTTACAAACAGATCTACGGCAAGGATTATTTTGATATTCTGACAGGGAGAACCGTAAAAGCGGAATCTTCCGGACCGGGAGAAGTCATTGTGGAGTATCCCTTGTTAAAATCTGAATATAAAATTGAAGAAAATGCGGATATTAATTCTGTCAAATAGATTTTATTTTTGTAACTGTTTTTTAGCTGCTTAAAAAAGATTGATTTTGTGTTTTAGTGGTAGGATAATATTAACAATATGGGGTGGTGGCAGATTAGCCCGGAATGAACTTAAAGCGGATTTTTTAAAAAATACTGATTCGCATTATTGTTGGAGGCGGTGAATGAAACATTCCATTCTTACCATAGCAGTATTATTTGTAATTTTCATGGCGGTTACTTGTGCGCATGCGTATGATTCTCAGTCAATCAGCAGCCATTACAATCAATATTCTACGGATAATATAACCAGTCCTTATAACCAGTATGAGGTTGAATATTCCCCTAAGAATATAAGTAATCCCTATAGCCAGTATGAAGTTCAATATTCTCCTAATAATGTCGGTGCCTCTGCTGGGCGCAACCATGATTATCGCGTAGGTAATTTATCAGGGGAATCTGCCGACCGAAGGGCACAAGAAGCAAAGGGGCTTTCCGGGGCAAGTCAGGCATCCAACTTCTTGAACAACGCGGAATCCAAGAAAAGCGTTCCTTTATTCTTTTATTTATTGGTGCTTGCTTCTTTAGCGGTAGGGTTGACTTTTTTTGTAATTATCAGCATATTTAGAAAATAAAGTTTTAAATATTATTTTGATCAAGTTGGAATGAATCCGGTGGTTTTTGTTGTTTTGGCAGCGGATTAGAGGTATAATACAGAAAAGGAGGATTTAATGAAAAAAATCACTTTGCTATTATGTTTAGGGTTATTGGGCTGCGCTACCGTAGCCAAAGAAAGTCAAACTCCGCCGCGGACTGTTCAGGCGCCGGTAAAACCAATGGTTAATGAGATAGAAATGGATAGTGTCATTTCTGTATTTAGCGAAGCTATAAACAAGGATCCTAACTATGCCGGGGCTTATTATAACCGGGCGATCGCCTATTTTTACAAAAAAGACTATGAAAAATGCTGGAAGGATATTTATGTTGCTGAGTCTTTAGGCTATAAGTTCAGTGATGACTTTATGGGGGCGTTAAAAAAGGCTTCCCGCAGGGAGAAATAAAGATCCGCCGGTCTTTTTAAAGTGACCGTGAAAGAAAATCTTTAAATCGGATTATTTTTTAACCGGATGTAAAAGCTGTGGTTGATTTTAAGTAAAATCAGATTTTTTAAGGTTTAGATATCAATAACCCGGAAAGGCAAAAATTATGGCAGTAGTGAATTATTCATTTCAAAAAAACCTCAAGGAGCAGGCCAGAAAAAAGAAACAGGAAGAGAAAAGATTACTGAAATTGAACAAAAAGTTAGCGAAACTAAAAGAAACCGAGCAGCCGCTTATCAATCAGCAGTCAGTTTAAGTTTATTTCTGCCTGTCTGATTACCTGCCAGGGAATTCAGAATTTAGATAAAATTCCCGATCATTTTTTAAATATCCTTGAAAATTCAAAAGTTTATGTAATTTGAGCCCACATGGAAAATAGTTTATACAATTTTACCGACGCAGCAGGTAGTTTCAGATCTTTTTCTGCCCATAAGATAAAAAGTTTGTACTTGCCTCTTTGCAATGAGCTGTTGATGTCTTCAGTAACTGCGGATCTACACGGAGACATTAAAAGCGGTCAAAATAGTTTTTTACTTGCCCCGGTCAGCCGGGTTGATCTTTCCCTCTCTAAAGCTTCGAGAAATTTCTGGGTTTATGTAAATAAAGATAAAGTTTGGTCAGCTGCCGGAGTTTCCAAGGATCTTGCGCAGCTGCGTCAGGATGAGTTTACCCTGGAGGCCGGGCAGCTTTGGCAGCGGGTCAGCCGCAAAAATAATAAACTAGGTTTAGAATCCGAGATCTTATCTTTTATCCCCGTGGGGCCGCAGGCTCAAGAGATTATGCAGGTGACGATCTCTAATATCAGCAAAAGAAAAATAAGTTTTATTCCTTATGCGGCGATTCCCCTATACGCCCGCAGCGCAGATAATTTACGCGATCACCGGCACGTGACTTCACTTTTAACCAGGATTAAAGAAGAAAAATACGGGATCAAGGTTAAGCCAACCCTGCTTTTTGATGAATCCGGGCATCGCAAGAATAATACGGTTTATTATGTAGCGGCTTGCGATGAACAGGGGCATGGGCCGCAATATATTTACTCTACGCAGGAGATTTTTTGCGGGGAGTCCGGGGATCTGGAGGCCCCGGAGGCGGTTTTTGAGAACAAGCTTCCTTCTAAAGTATCCCCTCAAGGCAAAGAACCGATGGGGGCAATGCGCTTTACTAAAATTACCCTGCCGCCGTCGGCCAGGATAACTTATACCATTGTTATGGGTATTGCCCAGGGGGATTGCCGTTTAAGTTCTCTGATCAGTAAATTTAATCGCCGCCAAAAAGTTCAGATACATTTTGAAAAAACCAAAGAATTCTGGCAAGGGCAGTCTAAACTAATTGAGCTGGAAAGCGGCGACAAGCGTTTTGATAATTGGCTGCGCTGGGTCAGCCTGCAGCCTTTATTAAGAAAAATATTCGGTTGTTCATTTTTGCCGGATTTTGATTATGGCAAGGGCGGCCGGGGCTGGCGCGATCTTTGGCAGGATTGCCTGGGGCTTATTTTAAATAACCCGCAGGCAGTAAGAACGCTTTTAATTAATAATTTTTGCGGGGTAAAAATCGACGGATCGAATGCCACGATTATTGGTAAGCGCCCCGGGGAATTTATCGCCGACCGTAACAATATCAGCCGGGTATGGATGGATCACGGAGTTTGGCCTTTAATTACTTTAGACTTGTATATCCACGAAACTGCGGATTGGGGGATTTTATTTTCACCGGCTACTTATTTTAGGAATCATCAGGTAAACCGGGCCAGGGATATTGATCATCACTGGAGCATGCAAGATGGCAGTTGTTTAAAAACAAAATCCGGCAAGATTTATTCAGGCACGGTGCTGGAACATTTGTTGATCCAGAACCTGGTGCAGTTTTATAATGTTGGGGCGCATAATCATGTGCGCCTGGAGGGTGCGGATTGGAATGATGGTTTGGATATGGCTGGCGAATGCGGAGAGAGCGTTGCTTTTTCCTCAATGTATGCACAGAATCTTTTTACTTTGTCGCAGCTGTTGTTTAAATCCGGGGTCAAACATCTGGATGTGGCGCAAGAGTTAAAAATCCTGCTGGTTGATTTTAATTACTCGGATATTGCGAAAAAATCCAGGATACTAGAAAATTATTTTTCTAAAACTAAAGAGCATGTTTGCGGACGGAAAATCCGTTTAGATGCGTTAACCTTAAGTAAGGGGTTAATAAAAAAATCTCTCTGGATGAAGGCGCATATCCAAAAGAGCGAATGGCTAAAAATTGGTTTTTTTAACGGATATTATGATAACCGTAAACAGAGAGTGGACGGTAAGAAAGGGAATTTAACACAGATGACCTTGGCTTCCCAGGTGTTTCCGATTATGGGCCGGGTCGCTACTCCTGCTCAAATTAATAAAATATTATCGAACATCCACCGTTATTTATATGACCGTTCTGTCGGGGGGATCCGTTTAAATACCGATTTTAAGAAAGAGCAGCTGGATTTAGGCAGAGCGTTTTCTTTTGTCTATGGGGATAAAGAAAATGGAGCGGTGTTCAGCCACATGGTAATTATGCTGGCCTATGCTTTATATAAACAAGGTTACGCTCATCAAGGGTGGGAGGCGTTAAGCTCATTGTACAAATTGTCGGTCCATACCGCAAAAAGCAAAATTTATCCTTGCCTGCCGGAGTATTTTGATCGCGCCGGCCGGGGTATGTATGCCTATCTTACCGGTTCAGCCAGCTGGTTTATGCTTACTTTGCTCACCCAATCCTTCGGAGTAAGGGGCCAAAACGGAGACTTGTTGATCGAACCTAAATTCTCCAGAGAACAGTTCAAAACGGTAAAACAATTAAGTATCAGCCGGATCTTTGCCGGCAGGCGCTTAAAGATAGTTTTCTTTAATCCCAAGCGTTTGGAAAGCGGCAGATATAGTATTAAAGGTTTTAGCTTGAACTCAGAGCCGATTCCCGTTGAGCAAGAGGCTCAAGTAGTGGTTTCCAGAGAAGTGATTATCAGCCTGCCTAAAGATAAACTTAACCTAATTGAAGTATATTTAGGGTAAAAAGGTAAGATCTTCTGGATTTATCCGGCCGCGCAGAAATGCGTAATTTTCCCTGCCTGCTTGAGGGAAAGACCCGCTTTTGACTAAATTATTACTTTACAATATATATTAATCTGGTTATAATAAAAACCTGGATAATTTATTTAAAATAAAATTAATCAACTCCGCACCTTCTTTGTCTTAATCGACCGAAGGCGCAGGGTTTGCATGAATAATCAAAAAGAAGGTGCGCAGTGGAAAAGCAGATCTTAAAATTAGGATTACCCAAAGGTAGCCTGCAGGAATCTACCTTTAAGATGCTTAAAAAGGCGGGATTTAATGTCAATTTGTCCAATTCGCGTTCTTATTTTCCGTCGATAGATGATGTCCAGATCCAGCCGGTATTGTTACGGGCCCAGGAGATGTCGCGTTACGTCCAGGATGGGGCCCTAGATTGCGGAATCACCGGTAATGATTGGATTTTGGAGAATAAATCTGATGTGGTCAGGGTTACGGATTTAACTTATGCTAAACAAAGTTTAAATAAGGTGAGATGGGTTTTGGCTGTGCCCGCAGATTCCGGAATCAAAAAAATCAAAGATTTAGAAGGGAAGCGGATTGCTACCGAGTTGGTTAATGTTACCAAAGAATATTTTCAGAAAAATAAAGTAAAGGTTGAGGTGGAATTCAGCTGGGGAGCGACGGAAGTTAAAGTCTCCGGCGGCCTGGTAGATGCGATTGTGGAGTTAACCGAAACCGGCAGTTCCCTGCGGGCGAATAAATTAGTGGAGATTGCCACGCTTTGTGAGTCAACTACCCAATTCATTGCTAATCACCGCGCTTATAAAGATGTCTGGAAAAAATCGAAGATGGAGCAGATCGCTCTGCTTTTAAAAGGAGCGATTACCGCCGAAGACAAGGTTGGCTTAAAGATGAACGTGAAAAAAGAAAATCTTAAAGCCGTGCTGGCCCAGCTTCCGGCTTTAAAGAAGCCGACCATTTCGGGGTTAAGTGATGATGGCTGGTTTGCTATTGAGACAATTATCGACGAGAAAGTAGTGCGGGTATTAATCCCGGCTTTGAAAGCCAAAGGCGCGCAGGGGATTATCGAATATCCGTTAAATAAAGTTATTTATTAACGAGTAACACCCGGCGCTTATTGGTGTTGCGCCGGTGTGCCCCAGGTGGGGGCAGGAGAAGTAGTCATGCCTTGTGGAAAGAAAAGAAAAAGACAGAAAATCAAAACCCATAAACGTAAGAAATTACGTCGTCGGTTGCGCCACTTGAAGAAAAGAGCTTGGGGCGGTAAAGGTTAAGTTGCGCTCTTTCTGAATAAGAAGGAGCACGCAAAGCCTGGTTTTGATTTCGGGATAATATATCAGAAGGATACCTTGAAGTTCAGATATCTTAACAGTGTAATCTGTTTCTGCCTTACCTGGGCCTTAAGCGTTTTACCCGCACAGGCTCAAGATACGCATCGGACAGCAGGCCATGGTTTAGCTTCTAATATCCGAGGCCAAAAGCTAAGCAAGGATAGCCGGGTTCCTTTTAGTTTCAGCCAAAGCCAGAAAAAAGATGCCCAAAGTTTAAGCCGCTATATTTTAGGGGTTTATTACGAGAATTTGGGGGATTTAGAAGAAGCAGCCGGAGAATATCAAAAGGCATTAATTAACGATCCGCAAAGCTCTTTGTTACATTTGAATTTGGCGTCAATTCTTATCCAGAAAGATAATTTAGTTCAAGCGGTTAAAGAATTGAAGAAATCGATTGAGCTGGATGCGGAAGCGGTGCAGCCGCATGCGTTACTGGCTTTAGTTTATGCCGCCGGCGGCAACTCGGATTTAGCAGTCGGAGAATATACTCTGGCGTTAGAGAATGCCACGAAGTTTGAGCCAGAGAATATTAATATCTATAAGGGTTTAGGTGAAATTTACCTGCAGCAGAAGAAACTAAAACAAGCTGAGAGTATTTTTAGACTGGTTATCGGGATCGCCCCGGATGATGCTCAAGCTCACTTTTTTCTGGGTGACATCTATTACGAATTAAAAAATTATTCTTCCGCGGAGAAAGAGTTAAAGAGCGCGGTAAAATTAAAGCCGGATTACCACGAGGCTTTAAATTTTTTAGGTTATTTTTATCTGGAACAGAATCGAAATATAGAGCAGGCTGGCGCGCTGATCCGGCAGGCGCTTGGGTTTGATCCGGAAAACGGCGCTTACATCGATAGTTTAGGATGGTTTTATTATAAAAAAGGAAAATTTAAGGAAGCCTTAAAATATCTGGAAAAAGCAGCATTACTTATAAATGACCCGGAAGTTTATGATCATTTAGGGGATGTTTCTTTAAAGTTGGGTAATTCTGAAAGCGCAAAAATTAATTGGGAGAAATCCCTTAAATTAGATGCTCAGCAGGATAAAGTAAAAATGAAGCTGTTTAAGCTCACCCGTGATGGCAAATAAGCAGTTAACCACAGAAGAATTAGTTGTGCAGGCCCGCCAGATTCGGCGTTTAATTATCCAAATGCTGGCAAATGCCGGTTCAGGCCACCCCGGAGGAAGCCTTTCCGCCGCAGATTTAATTACCGCATTATATTTTAACGTTTTACGTTTTAATCCGGCTGATCCGCTTTGGCCGGACCGGGATCGTTTTCATATGTCTAAAGGACATTGTTGTCCGCTTTGGTATGCGGTTCTGGCCCAGACCGGTTATTTCCCGAAAGAAAAATTATTTACTTTGCGTAAATTTGGTTCCATGCTCCAAGGACATCCGGACCGTAAAACCCCGGGGGTGGAATCCGCTTCCGGTTCTCTCGGCCAGGGGCTTTCTATTGCTCTAGGGATGAGCCTGGCGGCCAAAGTGGATAAAAAAGATTACCGGGTTTATTGCTTACTGGGGGACGGAGAACTTCAGGAAGGCAGTGTTTGGGAGGCCGCGATGGCCTGCGCGCATTTTTCCTGCGATAACATTTGCGCTATTTTAGATGCCAATGGCTGTCAGATCGACGGAAGATGTGAAGATATTATGGGCATAGAACCTTTAGCTGCTAAGTGGGAGGCTTTTGGTTGGCAGGTTATTCAGATTAACGGGCATGATATGCAGCAGATTCTTGCGGCGTATGATCAGGCTAAGACGGTTAAAAATAAACCTACGATTATTATCGCCCGGACGATAAAGGGCAAAGGCGTTTCTTTTATGGAAGGAGTGGTCGGTTTCCACGGCCGGGCGCCTACTCAAGAAGAAGCTCAAAAAGCTTTAAAGGAATTAACCTAGATCCCTGGCTGAATCTACCCGGAATTTTAGAAATTCTAGGGTAAGCGCGGGATAAATTCGCGCATTGATTTACTCGTATTTTTCGTACCCGTAAATCAAGCGCTCATTTAATGGCAGAACAGTTTTATCAAAGAGATATTTACGGCCAGGCATTGGTTAAGCTTGGGGCATTGAATAAGAATGTCGTGGTTTTGGACGCGGATTTATCCAGCTCTACGCGGACCAATCTTTTTGCCAAACAGTTCCCGGATAGATTTTTTAATTTTGGAGTGGCGGAGCAGAATATGATGGCGACTGCCGCCGGGCTTGCCAGTTGCGGTAAGATGGTTTTTCTTTCCACTTTCGCCGTATTTGCTTCCGGCCGGGCCTGGGATCAAGTGAGGGTTTCTTTAAGTTATAATAATTTTAATGTTAAGATCGTCGCCACGCATGCCGGGATCACTGTCGGCCCGGATGGAGCCAGCCACCAGGCGCTTGAAGATATCGCTCTGATGCGGGTATTGCCGAACATGAATATTATTGTCCCCGGCGACGGGCCGCAGACTGAAGATGCGATCATGGCGGCTGCCAATAATCCGGGGCCATTTTATGTCCGTCTAGGCAGATCTAAAGTTCCGACTATTGAAAATAAGGGGGTGTTTAAGTTCGGCCAAGCGCAGTTACTATCTGAAGGCAATGATGTTTCTATTGTTGCCTGTGGAATGATGGTTGTTCAGGCGATAGAAGCCGTAAAAAGTTTGGCGGCCAAAGGTATTAAGGCCCGTTTGATTAATCTACATACGATTCGTCCGATTGATCGTGAAATTATTCTTAAAGCCGCCCGAGAAACCAAATTGATTATTGCTTGTGAAGAGCACAGTATTTTTGGCGGATTAGCCTCCAGTATTGATGAAGTGGTTGCCGAGAATTTCCCGGTTAAGGTTATGCGTGTGGGTGTGCGTAACCGTTTCGGCCAATCGGGTGATCCGGAAGAGCTTCTAAAAGAGTATAATTTAACCAGCCTGGATATTGAGAAAGTAGTTCTAGCTAATATCTCTAAAAAGTAAGTTTATGAGATATGCCCCTGTATCTTTAACCGTTAAATCCTTCGCAAAACTAAACCTCTATCTGCAGGTCTTAAATAAACGAAAAGATAACTTCCATAGTCTAAGCACTTTGTTTGTGCGGGTTGATCTGGCGGATACCATAATTTTGAAAAAAAGTAAAGATGGTTCTATTAAGATCAAATCCTCCAGCCGCCAAGTGCCCAAGGATAAGACTAATCTTTGTTACCGCGCCGCGGCATTATTAAAACAAGAATATAACTTGAATTCGGGTATAGAGATAGGGCTTAAGAAATGCATACCTGTAGGCGCGGGATTGGGGGGAGGTTCTTCTAATGCCGCCAGCGTGCTTCTGGGATTAAATAAATTCTGGAATTTAAATTTAACTAAGGCTGAACTGGTAAAATTAGGGGCAAAATTAGGCAGCGATATCCCGTTTTTTCTGCATCAGGCGAAATTTGCTTTAGGTAGCCAGCGGGGCGATAAAATTAAGCCCCTGATCTCTTTAAATAAGCTTAAGCTTTGGTTTATCCTAGTCTATCCCAATTTTAAAGTTTCTACACCTTTAATCTATCAGAAATTTGATGCTTATTCTTTAGCCGGCAAGAGTTTTTCTCGGTTGACCCCGCACCTTGAGGAAATTCAAGACGGTAGAAAGCTGAAAATAAAACAAGGTGCGGGGTTGACAAGGCTACCGTGTAATGTTAAAATATTAACTTCGCAGATGTTAAAAAAAGGCCGGGGGTTTGAGGCGCAGTGCCTTTTTAACAGTTTAGAGGCGGTTACCTCTAAGTTGTATCCCGTAGTTAACCAGGTTAAAAACACCCTTTCCGGTATGGGTTTAGAAAAAGTAATGATGTCCGGAAGCGGCCCAACGGTATTTGCTGTCTGTAATTCTTGTGCGCAGGCTCAAAGATTAAGGAGCAAATTGCGCAGGCAGTATAGATCTTGGCAGGTTTTTGCGGTTTCTAACGTATAATACTGGCAAGTTTATCTATAAGTTTAGCTATCAGAGGCTAAACTATCAGCAGACTGCTAAAGCAGCCAGGGGGTCAGGCGTGGAGATAACTGAAGTTAGGGTAATATTAAAAGATTCCCAGGATAAAAAATTAAAAGCTTACGCCACTGTTACTTTTGACAATGTTTTTGTAGTCAGGGATATTAAAGTGATCGAAGGAGGCTCGGGGTTATTTATTGCTATGCCTTCCCGGAAAGTAAAGCATGCCTGCCCTAAGTGTGCTTTCAAAAATGAATTGCGCAGTAAATATTGTAATCAATGTGCTGCGCCTCTGCCGGTGGAAGTTAATTCGCTTCGGGCAGAAGAAATACCCAGCAGTCAGGCTGAGCATAGAGATATTGCCCATCCGATAACGCAAGTTTTTAGGGAGCACCTGCAGAAAAAAGTCCTTGAGGTCTATGCTCAGGAAAAAGCGAAGGTGCATTCTGGCCCGGCAGCATAATAGCAACACCTTAAAATCTAAGTTTAGTTTAAAGATTTTGGACGAAATCCTGTATTAAAAAAAATCAGCAGGAACGTCTGTGATGAAAAATTGGGATGTCGTCCAATGGTAGGACTCCAGAATTTGGGTCTGGCTATCATGGTTCGAATCCATGCGTCCCAGCCAAATTTTTGTAGAGAAGCCCTGGAAGGAAAAATGCCAAAGCAGATAGAAAAAAAAGTGGCGGTAATAATTTTAGCTGCGGGTAAAAGTACGCGGATGAAATCGGAACTGCCTAAAGTATTACATAAACTTTGCGGACGCCCGATGTTAGGTTATGTCCTGGATTTAGTAAAATCCCTCAACCCGGCGCAGGTCGTTGCTGTTTTAGGTTATAAGCAGGAATTAGTGCGTAAATTTGTACCCCGCGGAGTTAAAATTGCCATCCAGAAAAAACTTGTCGGTACTGCAGATGCGGTAAAAACAGGCTTGGCGGCTTTAAGCGGTTTTAAAGGCACGGTACTTATTCTTTACGGAGATAATCCCCTTTTAAAGAAAGAGACGCTTAAAAAACTCTTGGATTACCACTTTGAGAACAATGTCGATGCTACCTTATTAACGGCGCAGTTGAAAAAACCTTTCGGATACGGACGGATTGTGCGCGATAAATATTCCAGTATTTGCGGTATAGTCGAAGAAAATGATGCGGATGAAGCGCAAAAAGACATTAAAGAGATCAATACCGGAATTATGGCGTTTAAAAAAGAAAGCTTGCTGGCTAATTTGGCAAGCATCCGGCCGAACAACCGCAAAAAAGAATATTATTTAACCGATATCATCGAGATCCTTGCCAGGAAGAAATATCTGGTTGATGGTTTAAAAATCCCGGATCCCGGCGAAGCCCTGGGAATTAACACTCGCGCCGAACTTGCTCAAGCTAATACTCTTATGCAGAAAACAATTAATGATAAATTAATGCAGGCAGGCGTAACCCTGGTTGATCCGGCAACCACCTTTATTAATTTCGGTACCAAGATCGGCCAAGATACAGTGATTTATCCCTTTACAGTAATCGAAAGGGATGTTAAAATTGGAAAGCGTTGTTTCGTGGGTCCTTTTGCGCACCTGCGTGAAGGTGTCGAGCTTGGAGATGATGTAACTGCCGGCAACTTTATCGAAATGGTGCGTTCCCGGATTGGCACTAAAACATTCGTTAAACATTTTTCTTACCTTGGCGATACTTCTGTAGGCTCAAATGTGAATATTGGAGCCGGGACAGTTACGGCTAATTTTGATGGTAAGGATAAGCACCATACGTTAATTAATGACAATGTCAATATCGGTTCGGATACTATTATTGTTGCTCCGGTGAAAATCGGGAAATTTGCCATGACCGGATCCGGAACGGTAGTGACTAAAAATGTTCCGGAAAAAACAGTAGTCGTAGGAGTTCCGGGCAGAGTTTTAAGGAAGAGGTAGATAGGTCTTGTTTAAGGCGGAAGATAATCTTTAACAAGTAAAGTTGCAAAATATAAATTAAATAAGAAAGAAGGTGCGGAGTGGATAAATTAGCGGTTTTTAGCGGTAACGCAAATCTGGATTTAGCGCAAAGTATTTGCAAGGATTTAAAAGTTAAACTGCAGGATGCCCTGGTGGGCAGGTTTAGCGAAGGCGAGATCCGGGTTAAGATTAATGAGAATGTGCGCGGTAAAGATGTTTTTATTGTCCAGCCGACCTGTCCGCCTTCCAACGATAATCTGATGGAATTATTAATTATGATCGATGCGCTACGCAGGGCCTCGGCGCATCGGATCACCGCGGTAATCCCTTATTTTGGTTATGCGCGCCAAGACAGGAAAGACCAGCCGCGCGTGCCGATTACGGCAAAATTAGTGGCTAATCTTTTAACCACCGCCGGAGCTAATCGAATTCTGACTATGGATTTACATGCCGGGCAGATCCAGGGTTTTTTTGATATCCCGGTGGATCATTTATATTCCGTGGGTGTGTTTGTGGATTATTTTTCTAAAATGAATATTAAAGATCTGGTGGCGGTTTCTCCCGATGTGGGAAGTATTAAAATGGCCAGGGCTTATGCTAAAAGAGTTTCTGCCGGGTTAGCGATAATTGATAAGCGGCGGGTTTCTCCGGAAAAGGCCGAGGCTATGCACATTATGGGCGAAGTTGAAGATAAGAATGTGATTATCGTTGATGATATGATTGCCACCGGCAGTTCGTTAATTGAAGCTGTGGGGGCGCTGAAAAAAGCCAAAGCCAAAACTATTTACGCGGCAATTACGCATGGAATTTTATCCGGGCCGGCCATTGGGCGTATTGATGAATGCAAGGGCCTGGAAAAGTTATTGATTACCGATAGCGTGCCTTTATCAGAAGAAAAGAAAAATTCCAAGATTCAGGTGCTTTCGGTGTCCAGCCTTTTGGCTGAAGCAATAAAAAGAATACACAATGAAGAATCAGTTAGCTGCCTATTTGATTAACAATAAAGAAGAGTACTTGTTGGTCGGCAACAAGTATAATTTGCGCATTAACTTGCTCAGGCTAGCGTGTTTGTAAGTTAAGCGCTCATTAAGAAAGGTTAAAATGGAAGAGATCGTTTTAGAAGCAGAGTTAAGAGAGGGTAAAGGAAGGGCTAAAGCTAAAGATCTGCGCGAGAGCGGATATTTGCCCGCTGTGGTTTATTTTCACGGTAAAGATGCTTTATCGGTTAAAATTTCCCGCGGTTCACTTTTAAAATTGGTGCACCAACATCGTTTGGAAAGCGTGATTATTAATTTAAAAATCAAAGATGATAAAAAAGCTAAAGGCCGGCCCTGCCTGGTTAAAGAGATTCAATATGATCCGGTGCGTGAGGACATTATCCATGTGGATTTTAATGAAATTTCATTAACCGAAGCCATTAAAGTTAATGTTTCTGTTGTGACTAAAGGTGAGGCGATCGGCGTTAAGCAGGAGGGTGGATCTTTGGAACATTTACTTTGGGAGGTGGAGGTAGAATGCTTACCTACGAATATTCCTAAAGAAATACAAGTAGATATCACCGCGCTTAAAATGGGCGACGCGATCCATGTTAAAGATGTAGTTTTTCCGGAAGGAGTTAAACCTTTAAATGACCCGACAGCGGTAGTCTTACATGTTGTGGCTCCGATGAAGGAAGAGGTGCCGGTCGAAGGAGCTGAAGGTGAGACAGCCGCCGAGCCCGAAGTAATTAAAGAAAAGAAAGAAGTTCCTGGTGATGCCGCTCCAGCTGAAGGAGCTAAGGATAAAGACAAGGATAAAGACAAGGATAAGAAATAAATTCCTGGCGGAGTAGGTTTAAATAAATGATTTCTGACGGGACAAAATTGATTGTGGGTTTAGGGAATCCCGGTTTAATTTATGCCGCTAGCCGCCACAACATCGGTTTTAGGGTTTTGAAATCTTTAGCCGGTTCTTTGAAGATTAATTTTAGCCGGGATCGTTTAGCCGCAGCATTAGTGGGTAAAGATAGAATATTCCAACAGGAATTGATCTTGGCCTTGCCGCAGACTTATATGAACTTAAGCGGCATTGCCGTTTGCGCTTTGGTTAAGAAATTTAAGATCGATCCGCAAAATCTTTTAGTGGTTTGCGATGATCTAGACCTGGAACTGGGAGTGATGAAGATCCGGCCGCAGGGCTCCAGCGGCGGGCAGCGCGGTCTGGAATCGATCATTGAGCGTTTGGGGACGCGGGATTTTTGCCGGCTGCGTGTTGGAATCGGACGGCCGCCGGATAAGCAAGATGCCGCCAGATATGTCCTTTCGGGTTTTTTACGCAAGGAAAAAACGGTGGCCAAACAGATAGAAGAGGATGCCGCCGGCTGTTGTTTGAGTTGGTTAGAGAACGGCATAGAGCAAACTATGAACACTTTTAATACAAGCTTTACCAGCAGGCAGGAAGCAGAATCTAAACTAGTTAACAGAAAGAGAGTGGAAAATGAATAAGTATGAAGCGATGGTAATTGTTAAACCGGATTTATCTGATGAAGATAAGAAAGCGTTATTTAAACAGATTGATGAAGCGATTATTAAAAACAGCGGATTGGTAACGCAATCAGGGGTTTGGGCAGAGAGGCGTAAATTTTATTTTCCGATCAAAAAATCTATGGAAGGAATTTATTATCTGGCCGCTTTTACCGCTCCGGCTCCGGCAATTAAGGAATTACGCAATACCTACAAGCTTAATGAAAATATCTTGAGGGTTTTAATTACCCGGATGGACAATTAAGCTTAAACTAAAACGTCCGCAATTTAGCGGACAGAAGGAATTGATATGGCCAGTTATAATAAAGTATTATTAATGGGCAACCTGACTAAAGATCCTGAATTGCGCTATACTCCGCAAGGGACGGCGGTAGCTAACTTGCGCATGGCGGTAAATCGTAAATACCGCGGCAAAGATCAGGAGCTAAAAGAAGAGGTTTGTTTTATTACCGCGGTAGTCTGGAACAAGCAGGCGGAAACCTGCAATCAGTATTTACATAAAGGAAGCAGCGTTTTCGTTGAAGGCCGTTTGCAGTCGCGTTCCTGGGAAGATACCACCGGAGCTAAACGCTCCGTAATTGAAGTCCGGGCGGAACGCGTGCAGTTTATGGGCGCTCCCGGTCAAGCTCGTAGTCAAGCTCCGGCGGCGGCGCCTGAGGGGTTATCTGAGGATTCAAGCAGTGAATCAACATGGTTAGCAGAAAGCGAGGATGAAACACATGAAGGTTAAAACTAGGGGTTTTGGAAAAGATAAAAAAATTATTAAAAAGAAGAAGGATTCGCTGGGTCCGGTAAGAAAAAGATTCTGCCGGTTCTGCGCGGATAAATTAGGCAGCATCGATTATAAGGATATCAAGAGATTGGAAGTTTTTATTACTGAGAAAGGTAAAATCAATTCTAGCCGTTTTTCCGGCAATTGCGCCAAGCATCAGAGGAGAATCAAGGAATTGATCAATAAAGCCAGATTTTTATCTTTGCTGCCCTATACCCGGTAAATTAAGATGGAAGTAATCTTGAATAAAGATGTAGAAAAGATCGGCCGGGCAGGCACGGTAGTCCGGGTTAAAGAGGGGTTTGCCCGGAATTTTCTTTTTCCGCAGAATTTGGCTAAACCGGCAACACCTGAAAGCCTTAAAAGATTAGAACAGGAACGGCTTGTTCGGTCTGCGCAGTCGGCTAAGCTGAAAGAGGAGTCCGAGTTAATCAAACAGCGTTTAAGCAAGGTCTCTTTAACCATTCCCGCGTTAACTCAAGGTGAAGAAAAATTATACGGCAGTATTCATGCCCATGAAATAGCCGAAGTTCTAAAAACGGAAGGTTTTTCTATCGATAAGAGTGCTATTGATTTGGCTGAACCGATAAAATCTTTGGGAATTTATGAGATACCGGTAAAGCTGCATCCCGAGGTAACCGCGATACTGAAGTTATGGGTAGTAAAGAAATAAAATCATAGAGACGGTTCTCTTCTAGCACTCTGTAGAGCCGCAAAATTTTGCGTCTCTACATTAAAGGTTGTTAAATATGGCTAAAGAATTAAATCTTGATAAACTCCCGCCGCAAAATCTTGATGCCGAAATGGCGGTATTGGGATCCATGTTATTGGATGAAGAAGCTGTTTCGATCTCCGCCGAAAAACTTGATGCTGCCTGTTTTTATAAAGATACCCACCGCAAGATCTTCCAGGCGATTATTGACCTTTACAATGCTAATAAAGCCGTAGATTTAATCACGCTAGCCGATACTTTAAAGAAAGATGGTTCGCTGGATGAGATCGGCGGTGCAAGCTACCTGACCTCTTTAGCTAATGCCGTACCCACTGCCGCTAATATTAATCATTATGCCGGGATTGTCCGCGAAAAATATATTCTCAGGTCGTTAATCAATAATTCGACCAAGATCATTTCAGTTTGTCATGAGAGCGAAGGCAATATCGCCGAAGTGGTGGATACCGCCGAAAAACTTATTTTTGAGGTCAGTGACCGGAAGAACCAAGGTACTTATCTGCACCTTAAGGAGATTGTTAAGGACAGTATTGAAACGATCGACCGGCTTTATCAGAATAAGGCGCATGTCACCGGGATCCCTACCGGTTATATAGATTTTGATATAAAAACTGCCGGCATGCAGCCTTCAGATTTAATTATTGTTGCCGGCCGGCCTTCCATGGGCAAAAGCGCTTTTGCTTTAGGTATTGCCGAATATGCCGGGGTAATCGAGAAGGTACCCACGGCAATTTTTAGTTTAGAAATGTCTAAAGAACAGCTGGTGCAAAGAATGCTTTGTTCGCACGCCCGGGTGGATGCGCATAAAGTCAGAACCGGATATTTAGCCACTAGTGATTGGCCGCGCCTGACTGCCGCTGCCGGAAAACTTTCTGAGGCGCCGATCTATATCGATGATACTCCGGCGATTTCAGTAATGGAGCTCCGTGCCCGCGCCCGGCGCCTAAAGTCGCACCATGGCGTTAAATTAATTATCTTGGATTACATGCAGCTAATGCGCGGTTCAGCTATGAATATGGAGAGCAGGCAGCAGGAGATCTCCGAAATTTCACGTTCCCTTAAAGCTTTAGCCAGGGAATTAAATGTCCCGGTAATTGCCATTAGCCAGCTATCCCGCGCTGTGGAGTCGCGTACCGATCACCGCCCGCAACTTTCAGATCTTAGAGAGTCAGGGGCAATTGAACAGGATGCCGATGTAGTCGTGCTGATTATGCGGGAGGAGTACTACAATCCTTCTCCGGATAATGCCGGCGTGGCCGAAGCAATTATCGCCAAACAGCGTAATGGCCCAGTGGGGAGTTTAAAACTGGCTTTTATCAAGGAATATACCCGGTTTGATAATTTGTCCCGGGTGGAATAATGCGGTTTTTCTGCAGTGATAATCAAAGTAAAAAATAGCTATATTTATTTGATTTAACTGGTTTAATCTTATATAATAATAAAAATGCGTAAACTCATCTGTGCACTTCTAACCGGACTGTTTTTCTTAAACTGCAGTTTTCTTGTTTTAGCTGAAGAAAATTCTACTGATCAAGCTGAGCAAAAAACAGCGATCGATTCCCAAGCTAATCTTATAACCACGGAAACTGCCTCTGCGGAAACCCCCGTAGTATCTGAAAGCACTCCTGCAACTACCGCAACTACTGAAACTACCGCCCCGGCAGTATTAAAAAATGTTACCGCGATAGAGGTTACCGGTAATAAATCTATTAGTACCAATGTTATTGTCTCTAAGATGAAGACGCGGATCGGTAGCGCGTATCTGGAGAATATTATTAGCGATGATCTAAAACGGCTTTATCTTTTAGGTTTTTTCAGCGATATCAAGATCGATACTCAGGATTATAAGAATGGTTTAAAAATTCTGATTAATGTCACAGAAAGACCGATCATTGAAAAGATTAGTTTTACGGGTATTAATATTATCAGCATGAAGGAAGATAAATTGAAACAGCAGCTTAAATCCAAGGAAACGCAGTACTTGGATTATCCGTCGATATCCGAAGACATCCGGATCTTGAAAAAGATGTATGAAAAAATAGGTTATAGCCAAGCGGAGATCGCTTATAAAATTGAAGAAAATCCCCAGTTAAATAAAGCCAAAGTTATTTTTAACGTGGTTGAAGGTAAGAAGGTACGGATTAAAGATATTCTTTTTGAGGGTAATTCCGCTTTTGGCTCCGGGCGCATCCGGAAATTGCTTAAAACTAAGCGCGCCTGGTTTTTTAACGCCGGCGTTTTAAAAGATGAAGTACTCCTGGAGGATATTGAAAGAGTTAAATCTTTTTACCAGCGGGAAGGTTACACGGATGTTGAGGTTACTTATGAGGTAAAACCCGACGCGAAAAAATCTTTTTGGTTACGGGTTATCATTAAAATCAGTGAAGGCAAGAAATATCTGGTGGGCTCAGTGTCTGTCAATGGTAATCAGGCGGTAGCGGAAAAAGAAATTTTAAAGAATCTGACGGATTGTATTCCGGGAAAAGTTTTTAGCCAGGAAGCGATGAAAAAAGATTTGATCAGTATTCAGGGTTTGTATTTTGACCGGGGTTATATTTCTGCTCAGGTTCAGGAGTCGACTTTAGTTAACGTGGATACCGGCCGGGTAGATGTCACTTATGGGATTACGGAGAATCAGATTATTTATGTGGATAAAATTAAAATCCGCGGCAATATTAAAACTAAAGATTTGGTAATCCGCAGGGAAATGCGTATTCATCCCGGAGATAAATTTGACGGGGAAAAATTACGCCGGAGTAAAGAGAGGTTGACCAATCTAGGATTCTTTGAAGAGATAAGTTACGATACTGAAGAGACGCCTGAAAGCAATAAAAAGAATTTGGTAGTCGATGTAAAAGAGACTAAAACCGGAGCTTTTACTTTCGGCGGCGGCTATAGTACGGTTGATCAGTTTGTAGGCTTTGTTGAGGTAGAGCAAAAGAACTTTGATTGGAGAAACTGGCCTTATTTTACCGGCGCCGGGCAGAATATGAAAGTACGCGCTTCGATCGGAAGCGAAACGAATGGCCTGGACATAAGTTTTACCGAACCCTGGTTATTCGATTATCCGGTTTCTTTCGGATTTGATCTGTACCGCCGCACGCATGACCGGGATACTGATTCCGGGTATGGTTATGACGAAGAGGTAACCGGTGGTGATTTGCGTTTGGGTAAAGAACTTACTGAGTATTTAAGAGGCGATCTGACCTATCGGTTGGATCAAATCAAGATCAGTAACCCTTCCGATGATGCCTCGCAGGATTTAAAGGATGAAGTCGGTACAAACGTGATCAGCGTTATTTCTCCCAGCTTGACTTATGATTCCCGGGACAATGTTTTTAATGCCCGGAAAGGAAATTATCTTACCGGAACGGTTGATCTTGCCGGTTTAGGGGGAGATAAAAGTTACGTGAAGTTTTTCGGAAGGGCTTCGCATTATTTCCCGATGCCGCGTAATGCTGTGCTTGAAGTAAGAGGCAGGATCGGGCTGGCGGAGCCGTTCAGTGACACAGAAAAACTGCCGATCTATGAAAGGTTCTTTGCCGGCGGCGCCTATACGGTTAGAGGTTATGAAGAGAGAAGGGTTGGGCCGATTGATAAAGGTTCTGATGACCCTCTGGGCGGCGCTTCAATGGCGGTGGTAAACATCGAATATACTTATCCGTTATTTAGTTTTTTAAGAGTGGCGGCATTCTATGATATAGGTAACGTTTGGGAAAAGGCGGGAGATATTTTCTCATCCAAAGATGCCAACGGAGTGATTAATTCCGGAGGTTTTAAATCCAGTTTCGGTATCGGTTTAAGAATTAATACTCCGATCGGCCCGATTATGCTGGATTATGGCATCCCGCTGGATAAACCCGCCGGCGAAGATTCTAAAGATAGCGGCCGGTTCCATTTCAGCGCCAGCCACGGGTTCTAATAAATAATTATTAACAAATACCTTTACAACAGGCAGGCTAAGCAAGAGATTGCGGCAAAGTTGTTTAGGTAAACCAGGAGGAAGTAGAAATGAAAAAAACAGCAGTAGTTTTAGGAGGGTTGATCATCGGTTCAGTTTTATTTTTAGGTAGCGCGTTTGCTGCAGATAAGTTTGCTTATATTGATTTAAGCCGGACTTTTAGCGAGTATAATAAAACTAAAGGGTATGACAAGACCCTAAGCGATAAAGAAAAGGTGTATACCGACGAGCGTGATAAAAAAGTCGCGGATCTGAAAGCTTTTCAAGATAAAGTAAGTTTGCTTAATGATAAAGAAAGAGAAGCCAAGGGCGCGGAACTCCAGGCCAAAGTAAAAGATTTCCAGGAATATGATAAGCAGAAACAGGGTGATTTACGTAAAGAGCAGGAAGAAAAGATGAAGGAGATCCTCAAGGATATCGAGGAAGCAGTAAAGAAATATGCCGAAAAAGAAGGCTATACTCTGGTGTTTAATGACCGGGTTTTAGTTTATCAGACCAAAAGCATGGATATTACTAATCAAATTGTTGCTGCTTTGAATTCTGGTAAAAAATAAATTGAAGTTTATTAATAAAAAAATTAACATGTTTCGCTAATGGAAAAAACCCTAAAGGAAATAGCTCAACTCATCGACGGTAAAGTCGTCGGTAATGGGGATGTTTTGATTACGGGAGCCTCCGGAATTAGAGAGGCATCCGAAGGGGATATTACTTTCCTGGCTAATTCTAAATATAGCTCTTTGATGGATAAAACGCGCGCAGCAGCAATTATCACTTCAGCTGAAGCGCAGAATACGGATAAACCGATTATTCTAACCCAGAATCCCTCCCTGGCTTTTGTTAAAATTATCCAGATGTTTACTCCTGATGATGCCGGACATCCCAGCGGGATAGATTTTACCGCGATGATCGGCAAAAACGTTACTCTAGGCAAGAATGTAACGATCGGGGCATATTCGGTGATCGGAGATAATGCTGTCATCGGGGACAATGCTATCATCTATGCCGGTTGTTATATCGGCCACCACACTAAAATAGGTGATCAGGCATTAATTTATCCGCATGTTTCAATCCGTGAACGGATTAGTATCGGCAGCCGCGTGATTATTCATTCCGGGGCAGTGATCGGTTCGGATGGTTTCGGGTTTATTACGATCAAAGAAACGCATCATAAAATTCCGCAAGTAGGGACGGTTGAGGTGCAGGATGATGTAGAGATCGGGGCTAATGTAACTATTGACCGGGCGCGTTTTGACAAAACGATTATTGGGCGGGGTACTAAGATTGATAACTTGGTGCAGATTGCTCATAATGTTATTATTGGTGAAAATTCTTTGATCGTGGCCCAGGTGGGTGTTGCCGGCAGCGCGATCATCGGCAAGAATGTAACTTTAGGCGGCCAGTGCGGGATAGTCGGTCACATTAAGCTCGGCGATAATTCGATTGTCACGGGGCAATCCGGGGTGGCTAAATCTGTTCCGGAAAATACCATGGTTTCGGGTTATCCGGCGCGGCCTTTTATGACGACTCAAAGGGTTAACGCTAGTTTGCAGAACCTGCCGAAATTATTTAATACGGTCAAGGAACTGAAAAGAAAAATTGAAGAACTCGAAGAAAGACTAAAGGATAAATAAATGGACAATCAGAAGACAATTGCTAATGAAGTTACGCTTAAGGGTGTCGGCATTCATACTGGTAATAAGGCGAATGTGACATTTAAGCCGGCTGAGGTGGATTCCGGGGTAACTTTCATCCGTATGGATGTTCCGGGGGCTCCCCGCATCAAAGCCGATGTTGGATCTTTATTGCTGGCGCCTAAGTTCAGCCGCCGTTCTTCGATCGGTAACGAGCAGGCAGAGGTGCAGACTATTGAACATCTGATGGCGGCGCTGTCCAGTTTAGGCATAGACAACATTGATATCCAGATCGACAATAACGAAGTTCCCGGTTTAGACGGCAGCGCGATGAATTTTGTTGAAGCATTGGAAAAAGCAGGATTAAAGCAGCAGGAAAAACCAAAGTATGTTTATGCGATTAAGGAACCGATCTGTATCCAAGAAGGCGCCAGTTCCATTACTATCCTTCCGGATAAAGAGTTTAAGATTTCATATACTTTGAATTATGATCATCCGCTGTTGTCAGCGCAATTTTTAGAGATTTCAGTTAATGCCGAAGTTTTTAAAACTTCGCTTGCTCCGGCCAGAACCTTTTGCCTGGAGAGTGAAGCCAGCCAGTTACAAAATCAAGGTTTAGGTCTAGGGGCTAATTACGAAAATACATTAGTGGTGGGTAAGACGGGCGTGGTTAAGAATAAACTCAGATTTCAGGATGAGTTTGTCAGGCATAAGATCCTGGATCTAATCGGAGACCTTTATTTGGCCGGCGGGCCTTTCTGCGGCCACGTGGTAGCTTTAAAGAGCGGGCATTCTTTAAATTTGAAGATCGCTCAGAAGATTTATGAGCAGAGGTTAAAAACGCAAGGCGCAGCAGGCAGCCCCGAGGTTTTAGATGTAAATCAAATTATGAAGATTATTCCGCACCGGCAGCCTTTTTTATTTGTCGACCGGGTAACCATTTTAGAAAAAGGTAAGCGCGCTACGGGAATCAAAAATGTAACGATCAACGATTATTTTTTTAAAGGCCATTTTCCCGGCCGGCCTGTAATGCCGGGGGTGCTGATTGTAGAAGCTATGGCCCAGGTAGGCGGGGTCATGATGTTGGCTTCGGAAGAAAATAAAGGGAAGCTGGCTTTCTTTTTGTCTATTGATAATGTAAAATTCCGTAAACCGGTAATTCCCGGGGATCAATTAGTCCTTGAGGTAGAAGCGATTAAAGTAAAATCTAAAACCGGGCAGGTTCGCGGCCGGGCATTAGTTGACGGCAAGGTAGTCACGGAAGCGGATTTTGTCTGCGCTTTGGTTGAAAATTAATTATGTCAATACATTCCAGTGCAATAATATCTCCTAAAGCAAAATTAGCCGGCAATGTTAGCGTGGGCGCCTTTAGTATAATCGGCGATAAAGTGACCATCGGAGCGGATACTAAAGTTGGGGCGCATTGCGTTATCGAAGGCAATACGACGATCGGTAAAAATTGTGAAATATTTACCGGGGCTGTAATCGGCAGCCGTCCGCAAGATTTAAAATTTAAAGGCGAAGAAGTATTTTTAGAGATCGGTAATAACAATATTATCCGCGAGTATTGCACCATGAATCCGGGAACCGGGGAAGGCGCAAAGACTATCGTGGGGAATGATAATCTGCTGATGGCTTATTCACATGTTGCCCATGATTGCCGGGTGGGTAACGGCTGTGTTTTGGCTAATAATAGCACTTTAGCCGGGCATGTCAGTATTGAAGATAAAGCTGTTATCGGCGGAATTGTTGCTATTCATCAATTCGTGCGCATCGGGATGTTGGCAATTATCGGAGGATGTTCTAAGGTTGTGCAAGATATTCCTCCGTTTTCCACCTGCGACGGGCATCCGGCGCGGGTCTATGGATTAAACCTTATCGGTTTAAGGCGTAAAGGCATTTCACATGATGCGATTAAAAAAATTGATCAGGCTTTTAAACTAATATTTAATTCCGGGTTATCTATTAAGCATGCTTTGGAAAAGGTAGAAAAAGAAGTAGAAGAGACTGAAGAGATAAACTACCTGGTTGAATTTGTTAAAAGTTCTGAGCGTGGTTTAACCCGCTCCTGCCGTTAAATCCGCCGAAAATACCTAAGACTTTCGAGAGTTTTAAGTATTGTTTCTGAGGCGAAAGCTTCCTTAAGGAATATATGAAAAAAATAGGATTGATTGCCGGAAACCGGAAATTCCCTCTGCTTTTTGCCGCCAGCGCCAGAAAGAAAGGCTGTAAGATCATCGCGGTGGCCATTAAAGGCGATACTTCCCCAAAATTAAAAAAACTAGTTGATAAGATCTATTGGCTTAAGCTTTCTGAGTTCCGGAAAATGTTTGATATTTTTAAGTCCGAAGCCGTAGAAGGGGTAGTCATGGCCGGACAGATCAGTCCGCGCCGGCTATTTAGCAAAGAAACTCAATTCAGCCCGGAATTAAAGCAAATTTTAGATACCCTTAAAGATAAAAAAGCGGATACCTTATTTGGAGCGGTGGCTCAAAGGCTGGAAGCTGCCGGATTGACGCTTCTGGATTCTACTACTTTTGTCGAAGAGTATCTGCCTAAAAAAAGTACCCTTACCAAGCTGGAACCGGATTTTGATACCTGGGAAGATATTTATTTTGGTTTAAGTTTAGCTAAAGCGGTAGCCAGCTTGGATATCGGCCAGACAGTTGCCGTGAAAAGCAAGGCGATTGTGGCGGTTGAGGCTTTTGAGGGGACAGACAACTTAATCCGCCGGTCAGGCAAGGTCGGCCGCGGTAAAGTAGTAATTGTGAAGGTTAGTAAACCTAAGCAGGACATGCGTTTCGATATTCCGGTAGTCGGATTAAATACCGTTAAGAATTTAGTAAGAGCTAAATGCAAATGTCTGGCTTTTGAAGCCGGTAAAACACTTTTTATTGACCGAAAAGAAAGTATAAGGTTAGCGGATAAAAAAGGCCTGATTATTGTCGCGGTATAAAATTTCTTGACAGCGGTTATTTGTAGTGTAAGAATATATCTCAAGTTTCCGCCTAAAAACTATATCAAAATTCTCTAGAATTTTGATATAGCCGGCGGAATAAATTCGTCCGTTATAGTTCACTGGCGGACTCATTTAAAGGAGGGAAATATGCCACGGATAGCTGAAGCAAAACCAACGGAATTTAAGTTATATTCCCCTGGGGCCAAGAAGGTTGTGGTTTCCGGAAGCTTTAATAAATGGGATACCAAAAAGTTGCTGGCTAAAAAGGATAGTAAGGGTACTTGGTCAGCCAAAGTTGCTCTTAAACCGGGCAGGTATGAGTATAAATTTATCGTAGACGGCAACTGGATAAATGACCCGCATTGCACTTCTTGTGTAGCCAACTCACTGGGTTCACACAACTGCGTGGTTGAGGTTAAATAAGCAGTATCTTAAAGCAAATAGAAAAACTTCAGGGCGCTACTTAAATAGGTAGCGCCCTGTTCCTTGTCCGGCTGACGCCGAATGAGGATTCCGCCAAAACTAAAGAGGTTTAGAATTATGAAATATATTTACGGGCCGATAAAATCCCGCCGCTTGGGTTCTTCCTTAGGTTTAAGCTTAAGCAGCGATAAAATATGCGATCTAGACTGTATCTATTGCCAATGGGGCAGCGTTGGTAGAACAGTCCTGGAAAGAAAAGAGTACGCCAGCGTTAATCAAATTATCCAGGAATTAAAGATCTGGATAAAGGAAAATCCCCAAAAAACCAAAGAGTTAAAATTTGTTACTCTCTCCGGCTTGGGTGAGCCGACATTAAATACCTGTTTTGGAGAATTAATTGATCAGGTAAAAGAGATTACCGGTTTGAAAATCGCGGTAATTACTAATTCTACCCTCCTGGGAGATCCTGCTGTCCGCCAAGGTCTGCGTAAAATAGATCTAATTGTGCCTTCTTTGGATGCGGTTGACCCGGAAATATTCAAGAAAATCGACCGGCCCCATGCCGGTATAAATTTGAGCCAGATCATTGAAGGTTTGGTTGCTTTTAGAAAAGAATTCCAGGGTCAGATTTGGCTTGAGGTAATGCTGGTGAGCGGTGTTAATGACGATTTGAAACATATTGAAGATTTGAAAAAGGTAATTCAGCGTATAAATCCGGATAAAATTCAGCTTAATTCTCCGGTGCGCTCGACTGCCGAGAAAAACGTCGTTTGTGTTGAAAAAGCTAAATTAGAAAAGATCAAAGAGATTTTGGGAGATAAGACGGAGATAATTTAATGCGCCTATAGCTCAATTGGATAGAGCATCTGCCTTCGGAGCAGAGGGTTGGAGGTTCGATTCCTCCTAGGCGCATGATAAGTAACCGGGTACGTGTCAGCAAATAGACTATTTAGGCATAGAATTCATCCGGATATACGTATGGTATATAGGTAAGAACGTAAGTTATTGTACTGCAGCATTAATCTTGTCTGATCTAGATAATTTGATCCAAAAAGTAGGCCAGAAAATAGATGAAACCGCTTTCTTTTTACTCTTAATTTAACTTGACAAATCACCTAAATAATGTTAAATTTTTAATACAAAGTAAGGTAATATATTCGGGATCCTTTGCTGGAGGGCAAAGGAGCCACGTGTTTTAACCGGATAAGACCGAAATTTGATCTGTCCGGTTTTTTATTTTTTATTGAATTTGAAGCTAAATAATGTTAAAATTATGACAATGCAGAAAATATTTAAAATATTTATTCTAAGTTTGATGCTGGCAGTTTCAGCAACTTTCTGCGGCCAGGCTTTTGCCGCTTTTGATCTAAGCTATACGTTTGATGAGGGCGGGTCCCGGTTGGAATTTGACCGGAATAACTATTCGCGCGGAATAACTTTTACCACATCCAATGATACCGCTAATAACCGTTATGAAATACGCCAACGCTTTGAAAGCCCGCTTAGGAATCGCGATAATCCTTCCGTTATTATCACTGACAACTTTGTAGTTAGAGGGTTGCGTGGTTCAAATCGCTACGGGGATCTACGCCTCCCCAGCGGAGATACCGCGGTAAAAAATGACGAACTTATTTATGTTTCTAATCCCGCCGGAACAGCGGATGCGTTTACTCTGGTTTATGGGGTTATAAATTCTCAAGACATCGCTCCCGGTTATTATACCGGCCGGGTTACGTTAATTTTAAACCCGATTAATTCATCGGCGCTGCCGGTGACCAAAGTCATTGAGGTTTATGTGAATATTCCCAACGATGGAGGTTCTTTGTCAGTAACGGTAGCCCCGGCAGAAGGAGCAAGTTCAATTATCCTTAATCCTTCCGATACCAATGATCTACGCGGCTCAGGCAATGCCGTAGTGACGATCAACAGTTCTTTTAGCGGGCCATTCAGGATCATGCAGCTGTTTCCTCAACCGATTCAATCTCAAGACGGTAAAATCATCGATAACCGCGGCCTTTTATTTAATGTCCCGGATGCTCAAAGAGGGGTGGCAATTAATCAGCCGACCCCGGTTTCAAATAGTATTCAAACTATATATTCTTCCCGTCCTGATGGCAGCGCGGATAAGGCTTTTATTATCGCCTATTCTTTAGCCGATCCATTGAATTTGGTCGCCGGCAACTACCATTCGCGCATTCAATATTTTCTGGAATCATCGGGAAAACAGATTAATTTAGGGGCCTTGGATTTAGAAATTCGCCAGGAGCGTATTTTTGAAATTTCCGTCGCTCCTCAGGATCAGCGCTATAACATTGATTTTGCAAATCTGAAACCCAGCGACGGCCCGCGCTTGAATGAAGTGTTGATCGAAGTAAGATCAAACCTTGGCCGGCCATATCAGGTGACTCAGAATGTTCTTTCGGAACTGGAAAATGGCAACGGAGATAAGATTCCCGCTGAGAATTTTTCCGTGCAGACGCTTACAGAGAATAATACTAAGGGCAGCTTGAAGGTGAATAGTAAAATTCCGGTCGAAAAAGGTAATTTACTTTTATTTGTTTCCGATCCGGATGGCTCCGCCGATAAATTTAAAATAATTTACGAATTAATTTGCCCCAAAGATTTAAAGGCGGGCAATTATTCATCGCGTATAACTTACACGTTAACCGAAATTTAATGAGGAGGGGGCTAAGGGCAGATGCTTAAAAAGGATAATTCTAAACAACAACCAGTAAACAAAGGGGGGTCAAAAATGAAAAACATACTTAGGGGTATGATTTTCGCAGTGGTTGCTTTTTGCGCGACAAGCGCTTGGGCAGCTTCGAGTCAAACCGTTACCGTTAGCGCTACCGTTCCTACTAAGACCGGTGGGTTGTCGGTGGCGATTAGTAAAGTGACCGGTACTGTTTGGACGGCTAATCAAACCGCCATCAGCTTCGGGACTTTAATCTGGGATACTACCAACAAGATCTTTCTGCCCACCAGCTATTATGCTGTAGATATCGGCGTAGAAGATAACTCCGGAACTGCCTGGACCGTGACGCATACTCGCGCTTCATTAGCCAGCGGAACCAACAACATCAACAATAAGGTTAATGTTTCATTCAACAAACAGACCAGCAGCACCGTGAGTACAGAGTTACAAAAGGTTAGTTTCGGCAATAGTAATAGTATTGCTTATACTAAAGCGCAGTTAGCGGGTGGTTGGTTACGTATCTATTATGGTATCGGTACCGGGGAAGACGGAAAAGATGCTGATGGCGTAACACCCATCGGTTTGGATACGCCGGCAGGAACCTATACCGGTTCAGTTACCATTACGCTTACCCCGTAATTAATTATAACGGGAACAGCTATTTTTATAGTATAATATGACTAAAGGGGGTATTTTGTCTATTCGACTACGTATTATAAGTATTTGTTTTTGCCTGGCGGCTTGTCTTTTAGTTTCCGGTGCTCAAGCAGAGAAACTTCCCTTTATGAGTCAGTCTAAAATTCGGGTGGTGGTTTCTCCGGGAGAACGCGCTTTCGGAGAAATCACGCTTGATAATCCGACGGATGAGAACAAAGTCATGCGGCTTTATCTGGAGGATTGGTATTATCTTCCGGGAGGCTCCGGAGCCAAGGAATTCCTTCCGGCCAAATCTCTTCCTACTTCAGCTTGTTCCTGGATAACTTTTTCTCCGGCAGAAGTAGTAATTCCGGCTTTCGGCAAACAGAAGATAAACTATTCTATTAATGTCCCTGCTGATGCTAGCGGTGCGCGTTTCGCCACGCTTTTCTTTGAAACCTTGATGAGCAAGGGCAGGATCTCTGCCGCTGACCGTTCCGCGGGATTAGATGTTCATGTCCGGGTAGCCACTTTATTTTATGTGGAAGTAAAAGGGACGGTTAAAAGATCGGCTAAAATCAACAATTTGAATATCCAGCCTTCCAAAGAAACCAAAGAAGCTTTAGATTTTACCCTGGATTTTGAAAATACCGGCAATACTGACATTACTACTTCAGGAAATTTTAGCTTGATCAATAATGATGGCATGGTCGCGGCTCGCGGGGCGCTGAATAATGTTTATACTTTTCCGGGAGGTAAGGGCAGTTTATTAGGTACTTGGAAAGGTAATATTCCTGCCGGTGATTATGATCTAGTAGTAACCGTGGATTTGGGAAAAGCGCTTGCTGATGCCGGTACGGGCAGAGGGCCGGTGATCACCAAAGAAGCCTCAGTTGCCATGGGAGAGAACAACCAAGTTGTTCAGATCGGCCAGCTTAAGTAATATGTTTCTTCCTGTTGGGAGCGCGCCTAAAAAATCTCACCACTATTTAAGGCTCCCTGTTAAATCTCTTTTTTCTCCAAGTATTTGTTTTTTAGTTTTCTTCCTGTTTATTTCCATCGCGATAATTCCGCGTACCGTTTTTGCTTATAGCCAGATCGCGGAGTTTCTCTGCGAGGAGGGCATCCGGGATTTAAACCGCGGTGATCTTGAGGAAGCGGAGGATGAGTTTAAGCGGGCTTTGGTCGCTGAACCAGGTTACCCTCCAGCACTTTATTATCTGGAATTAATGCGTAGTGTTACTTCGGATGAAGTTACTAGCGAAGCCGTCGATAATCAACCGGTCAGCGTTAATGCCCCTGTTTCTTCTGCCGCTAAACTTTCGGATTCAGCCTACCGGCAAACAGTCATGGAGAATGCCTTGAGTTTAAATAGAAACAGGCAGACGCTGCAAGAAAATGAAGGATTAAGCGCAGATCAGGTTTTTATCCCGGAATTAACCCACCAAGATCAATCTACCGGCAGTATTATTAGAAATAAGACCCCTTTAAGGTATTTGCTCAACGATCCCAGCCTGTCTATTCAACAGCCAATCCAGATCCAGGAAGGTAAGTACATTATTCTCAGCGGCAGCAATATTAAACGGTTTTTAGTGGTTCAGCCGGAGCTGCTTTACGCCGAAAAGCTAAATGATAATGAAGTTTCGGTGATGGCTAAAGGCCGGGGATCGGCGACGATTATTATTTGGGATGATTTTGGCCGGACGAGTATTGAATGCACCGGCATTCTGCCGATTCCGGATTCTCCGACTTTGGAAGAAACCATGCGCAGGGAAGAAGAGCGCACGGGTAATTTCAGATTACGCTATAATTTAGATTGGTACTCTTATTATACCGGCCGCCGGCTGGAAACCGTTAAGCGCAGCGGAAGTTATTCCTGGATCCATAATTTGCGGATGGACGGAGCTACCCCCTACGGGTTGTTGGATGCCTCCATAACCGAACGTACCTTGTCTAATACTACGGATATGACTTATGTTTCCGCCGGAATAACCAACGGGAAGTGGGGGGATTTTAAAGGTTGGAATCTTCGGGCGGGAGATTACAATCCTTATTTGAATAATCTGGCGATGCCGGGGGCAGATCTAAGAGGCGTTTATTTTAATTCGCCGGCTTTTAATAATAAACTTGATTATACTATTTTCTGGGGGAGAGAAAATGGCGGCCGCTATGGCACTTTATCCATGGTTGATTATAAAGCCCAGCATTCATTTAACAGTGGTTTTAATTTGAATTTTACTCCGACTACCTGGCAGAATTACAAATTTACCGTAGTGCATGGCTGGGGCCGTGACCGGCAGTCTTTTCTTAGAGATTATGCTTATGATCTTATCGGAAACTGGAATTTTAAGCAACAAAGTTATAGCTATGAAATTGCCAGCGATACTAAGAATTTAGCCCAGACATTTACCAGCCGTTATAACGGGAAACAATTTTACGCCAATTTACAATTTAGGGATATCGATAAGGAATTTGTTAATATTAACGGCTCCGGTTGGCGGCAGGGAGAATTTGGCGCTCTTTTAAATTTCAACTGGCGCCCTACGGATAAAATCACTTATACTCAACGCCTGGATGTTTATCGTGACCGGCTCTATCCGGCAGAAGATAACCCGGAGCGTTATAATGAGGATGCCGATAGCACACTTATTTATAAGATAGACCCGCTCACCAGCCTGGAAGTTAATTATACCCTGCAGAATGATTTAGGTAAAATATCGCAGGTAAGATACAGTTCCGCCGGAGCCGGCGTAAACCGGCTCTTCTCATTATTTGGTAAAGAAATTTCTACTTATGCTAAATATTCTCATCAATATAATACGAATTATTCCGCGACCGGACTGGATTATGCTAATGAAAAGTTTTACGCGGGCCTGCGTTTCAGCGTGATCGGCGCTTTGTATTATTATTTCAACCGGGAGTTAAACTGGCTTACCGAACGTAATACCAGTAATTATGTCCGTCCCAATGTTACTGAAACCGGTTTGGATTGGTATGACCGGATCGGCAAGTCTCCGTTTTGGGGATCCATGCGTTTTACCTGGCGCGATGAAGAGCGCGCGAATTCTCCGCTATCTTTTCTGGCCGGAGAAGATTATATTGAAGGCTACGGTGAACTTTCTTTCCGGCCGGTGGATGGCCAGGAGGTTTACGCTTCTGCCAGGATCCGTAATGTCTGGAAAGAAAATAATACGGCTTCCAGCCGGGTAGAGGCGAGTTTTAACGTCGGGATGAAGTTGCTTTGGAATACCGGTTTGCGTTGGGATGCGGTTTCAGCAATTCAAGGTTATGTTTTTAAAGATTATAATGGCAACGGCCTGATGGAGCGGGATGAGCCTCCGGTTTTTGGGATCAAGATCTGGCAAGGTAAGAAACAATCCCAAATTACCGATGAGCTGGGATTTTTTAGATTTGCTAAAGTGAAGGGTAAGATGGCCTACATTACTTTAGATACCGGAACTCTGCCGGCAGGTTATATCCTTACTGTTCCGGTAACTCAGGAAATTCCTATTGATAGCTCAGGGGCTGCGCAGGTTTATTTCGGGATAACTTCGCGTTCAGAGATCCGGGGTATAGTTTTTGAAGATACTAATGAAGACGGTGAATATTCCGTTGGAGAAAAAGGCGTTTCCGGTGTAGCAATTACTTTGGACGGCGATAAAACCGCCCTTACTAGTGTCGATGGCAGTTATACCTATGCGCAAGCGCAGCCAGGGGATCATGAATTATCCGTTGACCTGAATTCTATACCCGTATATTACCTGCCGCTGGTGCCCTTAAAAAAGAAATTCCCGTTACAAGAGGGGGAATCTTCAGCCTGGAACATTCCATTACGTAAAATACAAAAATAAACTTATTCAGCCAATAAATATTAAAGCGCATTTTGTGCGGAAAACATCCGGCGCCTATTTGGTGTCACCTAACGCTTAAAGGTATTGCGTTGGTATCCGCTAGATAGCGGATGCGCCGGTGTGCCAGAGTTGTGGCAAAAAAAATTCCCCCAAACCGGGGGAATTTTTGTTGTGGAACCTTCCTCTACTACAAAACAGAAATAGGAGGAGGGGGCGTTACCGGGTATAAATTGTTTTTACTGCTTCGGTAACTTTTTCTCCTTGGGCAAGAAGGGTTTGTTTACTCTCCTCCTTTTCTATAAATTCTTCTCCTACCGTGGCAGCGGTACTTTGATTTGCGATATCTTGTCTTTGGTAATCTCTAAGCAATGCTTCTGATACGCGCGCCGGGGCATTTACTCCCGGAATAGCAGGTATAGTACATGACATGCTAATTGTTACACTATCACCAGCCCAGGCTGCGGAAACCATTAAAAGAAGCAGCAAAACCGTTAAAATCTCTCTTTTCCCCATCTTGCACCCCCTTGCCCAATAAAAAACCCCGTTTAATTTCGAGCCGGGGCCATAAAAAACCCTAAAAGGATATTTTAGGGTTCTCATCCTTTGGCAGTGCAGCCATCCAATAATTCCTGGATCTGTCACTTTGCGCCCCAGCATTACTGCTAGTTAGCCTTTTTCAAAGCTGTTCCTGATTGTAATAAAGCTTAACATATATATTAAATGATTTCAAGGGCAAGAGGAAATATTTTTATTCTCTCAACGCATTGCTAATACTAAATTTATAGCAATAGATAACCGGACCTATGGTGTATTTTTAAACCGTTTTTAGTATCATTCATCCAAGCCTAAGAAGAAAGTTTCAGGGTTTAAGCCGGTGCCGAAAATGTATAGCTTATGATTTTTTAGCTAGTGTATAACTAGTTGCGATAACTGAAATTTAGCTTCAAATTATAAAGATTTATGCTTGACAAAATAGTGTTTAGTTTGTAAAATAACTACTGGTTTTTCAACAAGACAAAAGGAGGCTCTAATGAATATTTTGAAAGCGAAACGTATTTTTTTTATTGCTCTAACCTGCATTTTTATTTTCAAATTAAATTCCTACGCGATTGAGCCTCAACAAACTGCCGGCGGTTTAGAGAAACTTCAAGAGGACCAGGCCAGAAGTAAAAAACTTGAGCAAAGAGTCGGTCAGAAGAAAGAAAAACCCACCATTGAGGAAAAAGACCAGGTTGCCGCTCCGGTTCCGGAAGGTGAAAAGGTTTTGGTAAAAAAGATCAATGTTGAAGGCGGGGTTTTACTTTCGCCTGCCGAACTAAATAAAATTGTTGCTCCTTACGAGAACAAAAAGCTTTCAATCGGCGAAATGCAAAAAGTAGCCGATTTGATTACGGATCTTTACCGGACTAAAAATTATCCTACCTCTCGGGCTTACATTCCTCCGCAAACCATAGGCAAAGACGGGGTGATGGTCATCCGGATTGTTGAAGGTAAGGTCGGTGATATAAGCGTTAAAGGCAATAAATATTTTAAATCCCGGCTTTATAAAAAAAAATTACAGCTGAAACAGAATGATCCATTTAATTACTCCTCTCTTCAAAGATCGTTAACCTTAATTAATGAACGGCCGGATAGGTTTGCTAAAGTTATCCTGGTGCCCGGTAAAACCCCGGGTTCTACCGATATCGTTATTGAAGCTAAGGATTATCTCCCCATACATGTAGGCTATACCCACGATAATTACGGTTCCCGTTATGTAGGCAGGGACCGGGATGCAGTTACCTTTGAGCATAACAACCTATTGGGTTTTGATGATCAGCTTTATTTTCAATTTATGCGTTCGGAAGATTCCTTAAGCACTCTTAAAAGCGGCCGGTATCTTTTTCCGGTGAATGATAGTTTAAATTTAGGAGTTAATGCTTCATATGCTAAAACAAAATTAGGCAGGGAATTCGCGGATTTAGATTCTTTAGGTAAGTCTACGATTATGGGGGTATTCCTAAACCAGACATTGATCTCTACGGAAACCCTGGATTTTCGTTTAAACCTGGGTTTTGATTATAAGAAAATTAGAAACTATCTGGCCGGGGTCGAGACATCGCGTGATGATGCCAGAGTAGTTAAGTTCGGTTTTGATCTGGATAACATTGATAATTATGGAAGAACCCTGCTTACCGCAGAGTTGGATAACGGTATCCCTCAATTTATGGGAGGCTTGGACGCTAAAGACGCGCGGGCTACCCGGATCGGGGCCGGCGGCCGATTTACTAAAGGCGTATTCAATCTTTACCGTTCCCAGAATATGCCTTTTTCATCGAATTTACTTTTTAAGAATTCCGCGCAATATACTCATAATACTTTAACTGCCGCAGAAGAGTTCCAGTTGGGCGGCCCTTATAGCGTCAGAGGATATGCCCCGGGAGAAGTTGCCGGAGACCGCGGGCTTTATTCTGCGGTTGAATGGTCTTGCCCGTATTACTTTATTCCTAAAAAGCTCAAGATCCCCATGACCAAAGAGACTTGGTATGATACTACGCGTTTTGTTATTTTCTACGATTGGGGAACAACACGGAGTAATTCCAACGAAGAAACAATAAAGACCAGGACATTGAACAGCGCCGGTTTAGGTTTTAGATTCAGCTTAACTAACCGGATATCTGCTAAATTTGAGTTGGCTTGGCCTTTGGGCGGTCCGAGATCTTCAGATACCTCTCGTCAGCATGTTCAGCCTTGGATTGAATTTACGGCAAAGCTTTAAAAAAAACCTCTTTCTGACTTGACTTTTGCCAAAAATAGGGTATACTTATGTAGATAGTTTTAAAAAGACCTTATAAAGTACTGCAAATGTTAAAGTTAAAGCCCACCTTAAAAATGAAAACAAAGAAATACTTAAGAATAGATGATGATAATTTTTTTATAACTTTAAAAGAAAGCGTTTTCAAAAAAAAGGAGAAGTACCATGCGTAAACCGCCGAAAATAATTTCAATCCTAGTTTTAGTTTCTTTCCTGACTTATCCAGTCCGTTTGCACGCCGAAGATGTCCTGCCGCAGGGCGCGGTAAATGTGGTTGGAAATTCCAGCTATGATTATTCTCAAGCCGGGACATTAAATGTGAATGTCGGCTCAGCCCAAAATATTGCCAACTGGCAAAGCTATTCGGTGGGTGCCGGTAACGCGGTAAATTATAACCGCGATTCCGCTTTTACTTTTCTTAACCGTGTAGTGGGCAGTGATCCTTCCCAGATTTTCGGTTCGATCAATGCGGCAAACGGAAAAATATTTTTAATTAACCAGAGCGGGATTTTATTTGCACCGGGTTCATCGGTTAATGCCGCGGGGTTAACCGCTTCAACTTTAGATATTCAGGATGCGGATTTCTTGGCCGGTAGATATACTTTTTTTGGCAAAGGCGGTTCAGTGGTCAGCCAGGGTTATATCTCTACTCCGGGTGGCTATGTTGCTTTATTAGGTTCGACAGTTGAGAATGCCGGAGTAATTGAAGCGAATTTAGGCAAAGTTGTCCTGGCATCAGGAGAGCGGATTACTTTAGGGCTTGATGCTTTAGATTTAATTTCTGTGGTAATTGATGAAGCTACCAGCCAGAATTTAGAGAACAAGGATGCTGCGGTACATAATATAGGTAAGATAACTGCTAATGGCGGCAAGGTTATTTTGACTGCTAAAACCCTGGATGGCGTATTTAAGAAGGCGGCTAACAATGAAGGGGTAATCGAAGCCAAGAGTTTAGTCAGCAAAAAAGGTGAAGTTTATTTACTTGGTAACATGGAAAACGACCTGGTTTCCAATACCGGGACAATCGATGTCAGCGCCAGCGATGTCGGGGTAGATGGCGGGTTTGT
>Ga0116171_10000656_pt1 | contig 36403 bp, 24 predicted proteins | sample AD_JPNHW2_MetaG_FD_89798 | JGI IMG/M metagenome (GOLD analysis project Ga0116171, IMG submission 89798) | Active sludge microbial communities of municipal wastewater-treating anaerobic digesters from Japan - AD_JPNHW2_MetaG | ecosystem: Engineered > Bioreactor > Anaerobic > Digestate | place... | reverse complement strand
TTAATGCTTGAACGATTTATGTCAAGGTTCGCTATTAACCCACACACCGCAAAAAATCAAAAAATTGTCAAAGAACTCCTGAATTATGGTAAAATTGCCGCCTAATTTTTTAACGGACTATTGAATATTAATGACATTCAAGAGTTGAAAAGGATTTTGAACAGCATGAAAAATAACGAAGAACAAGTTTTAAAGTTAATTTCCAAATTAGAAAATAAGGAATAAAAAATGGACTTTCAGGATAACCGGCCAAATCCCGACGAGCTTTTAGCTTCTTTGATTAATGAAGAGAAAAAAAGTAACCGTGGAAAGCTGAAAATTTTTTTTGGCATGTGCGCTGGTGTCGGGAAAACGTATACTATGCTTGAAGTTGCCCGTGCTGAAAAATTAAAAGGCATAGATATTGTCGCCGGGTATGTTGAAACGCACAACCGTACCGAGACTGAAGAATTAGCAAAAAGTTTTGAATGGATCCCGCGTAAAACATTCGAATACAAAGGTACAACCGTTCATGAAATAGATCTGGATGCCATCATTGCCCGTAAGCCTGATATTGTACTGGTTGATGAATTGGCGCATACCAACGCTCCGGGTAGCCGGCATGCAAAACGCTACCATGATGTTCTGGAAATTCTTGAAAACGGTATCAGTGTTTACACGACCTTAAATGTGCAACACCTCGAAAGCCGTTCCGATACCGTGACTCAGATTACCGGTGTCGTTGTCAGGGAAACAGTTCCCGATGAAATTTTTGAAAATGCTGATGAAGTAGAGCTGATTGACATCACTACCGAAGAATTATTTCAAAGGCTTTCCGAAGGAAAAGTGTACACTTACGAAAGATCAAAAGAAGCCATCGAGCATTTTTTCCGTAAAGGAAATATAACGGCATTACGCGAAATGGCATTGCGTATTGTTGCCGACAGGGTCGACAGGCAGCTCCACGATTATATGCAGTACAAGCGTATCCGCGGTCCGTGGAAATCCGGTCTGAGGTTTTTGGTGGCTATAGATTATCATCAGCATTCAACAAAACTATTACGCTGGGCTAAAAATCTTTCATACTCTATGGGGGCGACCATTCAGGCTGTTTATGTGGAAACATTACGCAAACTTTCTGTAAAGGAACAGCAACAACTTGATAAGAATTTTAAACTGGCAAAGCAATTAGGAATCAAATTCCGGATTATCACAAATTTTGATATCGTTAAAGCGATCATTGATTTTGCCCAGAAAGAAAATGTAACCCATATTATGGTTGGCAAGCCACGTGTCCGCAACATTTTTTCGATGCTCCGGCTGGGAAATTTTGTAAACAGGCTTATCAGGTACAGCGGAAACATTGATGTTTATATCCTTGGTTCAGATAATCAGGCAAAGGACCATTTCAGGAAAAAAGTTTCTATCCCTTCATTTACTTCTAATATCCGTCAATATTTTATTACCTCGGTTTTGGTTATTTTAACAACGTTAATTTGTTATGTTTTTAATGAATTTATCGGATATCAGGTTGTCTCCTTTATTTTATTGTTTTTGGTTTCCATTCTCGCCCTTTTTTATGGTACGGGCCCTATTTTAATCGCTGCTTCATTAAGCGCCTTTATTTGGGACTACTTTTTTATTCCACCGCATTTTACTATGCATATCGGAAAACCGGAGGATATGCTCATGCTCTTTATGTTTTTCATCATTGCATTGATCAATGGTATTTTAACCTCCAGAGTCCGTGGTCAGGAGAAAAAGACCCGGATACGTGAAGAGCGGACTGAAGCGCTTTACCAGTTGACCAAAGAGCTTGCCACGAAGTCTGGACTTGATGAGGTAACAAAAATAGCCGTGAGATATATTCAGAAATATTTCAGTATAGATTGTGTTATAATTCTTAAAAATGACATAAACCAACTGAATGATCGGGCTCAGAACGAAACGAAATCGATGCTTTCTGAAAATGAATTAAGTATCGCTGCATGGGTTTTTAAACATTCATCAAAAGCCGGAAAGTATACGGATACTTTGCCATCCACTGATTTTACTTTTTATCCGTTGACTGGAAATGTGAACAACATGGGGATTATTGCGGTTAAACTTCCCAGGCCATTTACACAAGGCGAAGAACAGTTCTGGGAGGCATTTATTTCTCAGATCTCGGGAAAATTCGAACGGGAATTTTTACGTGATACTGCCAGTAAAGCATATGTTTTGAATGAATCGGATAAACTTTATAAAACACTTTTTAATTCAATCTCTCATGAGTTGCGCATTCCTGTTACCACTATCATGGGCGCTTCTGATACGCTTTTATCTCAGGAATATCCGGACGAGACAAAAATGAAATTGTACTCCGAAATTAGTACTGCTTCCGTTAGACTCAACCGTCTTATCGAAAACCTGCTTAATATGTCACGCCTCGAGTCAGGTCAAATAACTCCACATATGGATTGGTGCGATGTTCACGACCTGGTAAATAAGATATCGGAAACACTAGAGCAGGAATTAAAGCCTTTTAAACTGGAAGTTATCATTCCTGCTGACATGCCATTGGTGTATATCGATTTTGGGCTTATGGAGCAGGTTTTGCACAATCTTGTATTAAATGCAACACAAAATGTACCCGCTAAAAGCAATATCAGGGTAAAGTTCTTTTATGACAATGGTTTGCTTATGATTCAGGTAATGGACAGAGGAAAGGGATTTCCCGAATCCGACTTGTCATCCGTCTTTAATAAATTTTATCGCGGCAAAGATGCAAAAGCAGGAGGGACAGGCCTGGGATTATCCATCGTAAAGGGCTTCGTTGAAGCTCATAAAGGTATTGTAATTGCCGGAAACAGGGAAAATGGCGGTGCGATATTTACAATTAAAATTCCGGTTAAAATTTCCGAAATGAACCAATTTAACAAATCAGGCGATTAAATGGCAAACGAGGTTAACATTCTCATTATCGATGACGAAGTTCAGATACTCCGCTTGCTCGAAATAACACTTTCGGCAAATGGGTATAAAATTTCCGAAGCATCTACTGGCAAAGAAGGGCTTACACTGGCCGCCACAGGCCATCCCGGTTTAATTATACTTGATTTGGGTTTGCCCGATTCCGATGGTATAGAAATTCTGAAAAAACTTCGCGAATGGTACAAGAAACCCATTATTATTCTGTCAGTCCGTAATGCTGAAGATGAAATTGTAAAAGCCCTGGACAATGGAGCCAATGATTACATTACCAAACCTTTTCATTCGGGCGAACTCATGGCACGCATCAGAGCTGCCATAAGGCAGGGTGAGGGTAATGCAGATGCCCCCATACTTGAATTTGGCAATTTAAATATCGATTTAGCAAACCATATAGTTCGCAAAAATAACCAGATCATAAAACTCACTTCGACCGAATTTTCGCTTTTAGCGCTTCTCGCAAAAAACGAAGGACGGGTATTAACCCATCAGTTCATTTTAAAAGAAGTCTGGGGTATGGGATACATCGAACAAACCCAATACCTGCGGGTGTTCATGGCACAATTGCGCAAAAAGGTTGAAGACGATCCGGCCAAACCCAAATTTCTCAACACAGAATCAGGAATAGGTTATCGGTTCGGGATGTAGCGCTTGTAAAATATTTTTTATTTTTGAAAACCGCCCTGGTTTGATTGAAGTTCCCCCCTTAGCCGATAAATATAAACAGGCTATGCCTGTCATGACCTCAATATTCGGGATGCAGCATAACAAAAAAAGCCGCCTTTTCAGGTGGCTTTTTTCGTGATCATGCTGGGATTCGAACCCAGGACCCCTGCCTTAAAAGGGCAATGCTCTACCAGCTGAGCTACATAATCATTTTTTGAGGGTGCAAAATTACGCTCTTTTTTTTAATTTGCAAATTTATTAATGATAAAAAGTGAACAAATGATGTAAGTACCTGCTTTTCAACTATTATGTGTTTCTTTTTTTAAAAAAATATAGGTTCTGAAAATACCGGATCAGATAATGGATACAAATGTTAATTATTGTATCTTTGCAAACTCAAAAAAAGATCATGTTCACGCTTTTTGTCAAAGAAGTCAATAGTTTTCTCAGCTCACTGATAGGATATATCGTTATTATCGTTTTTTTGGCGATAAACAGTTTGTTTTTATGGGTTTTTAACAATGACCTCAACATACTGAACTTTGGCTATGCCTCTCTTGACGGCCTGTTTATGGTGGCGCCTTTTGTATTTTTGTTTCTGATACCTGCCATCACCATGCGTTCTTTTGCCGATGAAAAAAAATCCGGTACCATCGAATTGCTGCTGACCAAGCCGCTGAGCGACCTGCAGATCATACTTGCCAAATATTTTGCCGGACTGCTGCTCGTGTTTTTTTCGCTGCTGCCGACCCTGATTTACTTCATATCGGTTTACTGGCTGGGTTTGCCTATAGGTAATATGGATGTGGGCGCTACCTGGGGGTCTTATATAGGCCTTTTGTTGTTAGGGTCTGCTTTTGTCGCTATCGGGCTTTTCTGCTCATCACTTACCGACAAGCAGGTGCTCGCCTTTGTACTCGCAGTATTTTTATGCGGATTTCTTTATGTCGGGTTTGATTTTATTTATTCGCTCGACCTTTTTGGCAAGATCGATCTTTTTATCAAGTCGATCGGGATGAATGCACATTATATCTCACTGAGCAGGGGAGTCGTTGATACCCGGGACATCATATATTTTGTAAGTATTATAGTTTTGTTCGTCCTGTTGACGAAAATCTCTGTTGAAAAACGTAAATGGTAAATCCGCAAAAGTATGGGCAAACGCAAGAACAGGGTCAAGAGCAATAATATGATGCAACTCATCATCAGCCTGCTGATATTGCTGTTCATTAATATCATTTCTTATTATGTTTTTACACGGATTGACCTTACCGCAGAAAAACGCTATACCTTGTCGGAATCCACAAAAAAATACCTGAAACAGATTGATGATGTGGTTTATTTTCAGGTTTATCTCGAAGGTGAGTTCCCTGCAGGTTTCAAGCGGCTCAGGTCTGAAACCAAAGAAATGCTCGATGAATTCAGGGCTTACAACGACAATATTCAGTATTCATTCATCAACCCTTCGGAAGGCGACAACAAGAAAAAGATACAGGACACCTACCAACAGCTTGTAAATAAAGGCATACAGCCCACTAATATCAAAGTAAAAACAGCCGACGGCAGTTCCCAGCAATGGATATTTCCGGGAGCTTTGGTAAGATACAAACAAAAAGAAGTGGCGGTTCAGTTATTTACCAATCAGTTGGGCACCCCGTCCGACCAGGTACTGAATAATTCAGTACAGAATCTTGAGTATAGCCTGATCAATGCCATCCGCAAACTATTGATAAAACAAAAACCACGCATTGCTTTTACCAGGGGGCACGGTGAAATTGAAAACCTACGGCTGGCTGATATGCTATTCACCTTATCCGATTATTATGATGTCGACACCGTGAATATCGACGGAAAAATAAACAGCCTGATGGTTCGCGGAACAAAAGATAAACCCCTGCTGAACAAATACAAGGCACTGATCATTGCCCAGCCCGACAGCGCTTTCAATGAAAAAGACAAATATTTTATTGACCAGTTCGTGATGCACGGCGGCAGGATATTGTGGCTGTTAGATCCGGTGATCGTAAGTATGGACAGTCTTCAGAGATCGAATGAAACCATTGGTTTTGCTATAGACCGCAACCTCGACGACATGCTTTTTCAATACGGGGTACGTATCAATACCAACCTGCTGCTCGATTTAAACGCGGTTCCCATACCTGCCGTGACAGGCCAGTACGGAGGACAGCCCAAAGTTGAACTGTTGCCCTGGTATTATTTCCCCTTGATTGTGCCGGCTTCTAAGCATCCGGTCGTCAGCAATCTGAACGCCATAAAAATGGAATTTGTGAGCAGCATCGACACCGTCGGCGGTAAAGGCATTAAAAAAACGGTGTTGCTGTCAAGCTCGAAATACTCGAAAGTGGTGAATACACCGGCACGCATTTCACTCGACATACTGCAATCTGAACCGGATGAAAGGCAATATAATAAATCGAACATACCCGTTGCAGTGCTGCTCGAGGGGGTTTTTCAATCTGTTTATGTAAACAGGCTGGCACCCGAAGTGGTTAATAACGTCAGCAGTTTTGATTTTAAAGAAAAAAGCCCTGAAACAAAAATGATCGTGATCTCCGATGGTGACGTCATAAAAAATCAGTTAGACAAAAAGACCGGAAAGCCGTTCCCGCTCGGCTATGACCAATATACTGGCGAAACCTTCGGAAACAAAGATTTTATTATGAATTGCATCGACTACCTTTGTGATGATTCCGGAATAATTTCTGTGCGTTCACGCGAAGTTAAAATGAGGGTGCTCGATCCCAAAAAAGTAAATAATTCCGGCACAAAACTTTTTTTACAATTGATAAATACAATAGGCCCCGTTCTTCTAATCCTGATCTTTGGCATCATACAGCTTATTGTGAGAAAGGTCCGTTATACAAAAAAATAAAGTTTCTGATATGAAAAAGAACCGGGTAGCAATAATATTGTTAATAGCTTTAGCACTCATAACAATCTTTTTGTTAGTATATAAAAACCGCACCAACACCCTTGACGATAAGTTCAGTAGTTTTGCAGTGATGGATACCTCCAGCATCACTAAAGTTTTTTTAGCCGATAAGGATAATAACACAGTAACCCTGGCCAAAATATGCCCCGGCAAATGGAGAATAAACGACGAATTTAATGCTTCAAAGGACGCCATTGATATGCTGCTGAAAACAATTATGAGTGTCGATGTTATGGAGCCGGTATCCAAAGCCGGATCGCCCGAGGTGATCAAATTGCTGGCATCCAGTTCGGTGAAAGTCGAGATATATCAGAAGGTATATCGTATCAACCTGTTTGACAAGATAAAACTATTTCCTCATGAAAAGATCACCAAAACCTATTATGTCGGTTGTGCCACACAGAATAATTTAGGAACATACATGCTGATAGAGGGCTCGGAAGTGCCCTATATCACACATATTTTGGGGTTTAACGGTTTTCTTACGTCAAGGTACAGCACCCTGGTCAAGGATTGGCGCGACCATTGTATTTTCAGCCTGAAGTATAACCAGATAAAATCTGTAAGTATACAGATCACCGATAATCCGCAAAACTCTTTTAAAGCTGTTAAAAAATCTCCGAGAGATTTTGAAATAACTACATTGAACGACAATAAGCAGGTGAATAATTACGATACCCTGAAGATCATGGAACTCTTTTCTGCTTTTGAAGATGTTCGCTTCGAAACACTGATCAATGATATGGACAAGTTAAAAAAAGATTCCGTCCTGACTTCGAAGCCATATATCATTATCACAGTCGAAGAAACTGACGGGAAAATACATCAAGTGGCCACGTTCTTACGATTAGCTCCTCCCGATGACATCGATCAGGAAGGCCGGCCTGTGATCTGGGACCGCGACCGTCTGTACGCCCTGATAAACGACAAAAAAGACATGGCGATCATACAGTTTTATGTATTTAGCACGATATTCAAACCCTTGGATTACTATTCAAGTGTTCAGCCAGAAGTTCAATAAGTTTGTTTAAAATTAAAAATTTTTAAAACAATCATTTTTTTTTATATTTTTGTGGGTTAGTAAATAATAATTATTGATAATAAAGTAAAATTATAACGCTTATGAAATTTATTGTATCGACGTCAGTACTATTAAAGAACCTTCAGGCTATGAGCGGCGTTCTTACCTCAAGCAATACACTTCCGATACTGGATAACTTCCTGTTCGACCTTACGGATGAAAAACTCCGTATCACTGCTTCTGATCTTGAAACCACCATGACTGTTGTGATACCTGTCAGCAAAGCCATTGATAACGGTATAATTGCAGTTCCCGCCCGTTACCTGATCGATATTTTGAAAACATTTCCTGATGTTCCGATGTCATTTAATATCAACAACGAGACATTTCAAATAGAAATTTCTGCCGGTGACGGTAAATACAAACTTACCGGGTTTAACGGTGATGTTTTTCCGCAGTCACCTGTCGTGGATAACAGCATTAGCATTTCCCTGAATTCCCAAACCCTGGCCAACGCTTTTAATAAGACCTTATTTGCTACGGGTAACGATGATATGCGCATTGTGATGACCGGCGTTTTTTGCCAGATGTCCGATAAAGACATCACCTTTGTTGCTACAGATGCTCATAAACTCGTGAGGTATCGCCGCACAGATACGAATGCCAGTGAAGGGGGCTCATTTATCTTACCAAAGAAACCATTGAATCTTATTAAGAATATTCTCAGCGCCCTCGACGTCCCTGTAAAAATTGAATATAACAGCACCAACGTACTTTTTGAATTTGAAAATATCCTGATGATCTGCCGGCTGATTGATGGTAAATATCCGAACTACGAAGCTGTCATTCCGGCAAATAACAACAAAAAACTCACGATCAACCGTCAGCAGATAATGACCTCAATCAAGCGGGTTTCTATATTTTCAAACCAGCTTACACGCCAGATCCGTTTTACGATCAGCGGGCAGGAACTAATGATGTCTGCCGAAGATGCTGAATTAGCTAACGAAGCAAAAGAAAGACTGAGTTGCAATTATGCTGGAGAAGATATCGAGATCGGTTTCAATTCAAAGTTTATCCTTGAAATGATCAATAATATCGATTCTGAAGAGATATGTATTGAGATGTCAGCGGCCAACCGTGCGGCACTCATTTTTCCGGTAACTAAAAACGAAGGTGAAGACATACTGATGCTGGTGATGCCGGTAATGCTGAACCAGTAAATAAAATAAAACTGTATTTGAAAAGAGGCTGTTTCAAAAGTCCTTTGTGTGCCTTTGTGCATCCCTTTGAGTTACTTCGTGGTAAATATAAGTAGTTGAACCACAAAGGATCACTAAGTACACACTAAGGCACACTAAGGTTAGATACTCGTAAATATTGACTTTTAAAACAGCCTCTTTTTTATTGCATCAGAAGTTCATCAGAAATGATTAATTGGTAAGCAATGGATGAAACAGGAATTAATAAGGAACTGGAAGCCCTGGTAAATCTTATTGATGAACCCGATGAACTTTTTTATAAGCAGATTCGCGACCGCATACTCATTTACGGAAAAGCGGCTATTCCATACCTTGAAAGCGCCTGGGAGAATAACCTTCAACCCCTTGCACAAAAGCGTATAGAGGTCTTATTGCACAAAATACAGTTCGAAACCTTATGCGAAGAACTTAACAACTGGTACAGCCTTGGCGGTATCAATCTCCTGATGGGGTACATGCTGGTGAGCAAATATCAGTATCCGGGCCTTGATGAGCAGAAAATAAAAAAAGAACTGGAAAGAATAAAACAGGATATATGGCTGGAACTGAATTCCGGCCTGACCGCATTTGAAAAGGCGCGGATTGTAAATAATATTTTTTTCACAGAGAATAAATTTGAAGCTGAAAAGATAGAATATATCACACCGCTCCATTACTATTTGAACAATGTTATAGAATCTCGTAAAGGAACTCATTTATCATTAGGGATCATTTATCTGATCATTTCAGGCCAAGCCGAATTACCAGTATTTGGTGTGGATCTGCCGGAACATTTTCTGCTTGCCTATATGGACACGCATACCTGTATGCCCGGAACGGCTGTCTCAGAAGCTAAAGTACTTTTTTATATCGACCCTTTCAACAACGGGGTTTTTTACAGGCACAATGTAATTGATACTTTCCTGAAACAGCGTAATATCGAACCTAAGGATACTTTTTACAGGCCTTGTTCAAATATTGTCATCATCAGGAGATTATTGCTGGAGTTATTTGAAACGTACAAAGCCTCCGGAAACACCGTAAAGTCAGGCGAGATCGAGGTGCTGCTTAAAGTATTAAAATGATATAAAAAAAGCTCCTTTCGGAGCTTTTTTATTAATTGAGGGTGTCTCAAAACATTCTTTAAATGATTTTCACCGCCTTCTTTCACCCCTTCCCTAAAGGGTGAAAGTCGCTGAAAATCAGCCATCCGCCTTTTGGTGGAACGGGGTAATGATGATTTTCAGCAAAGGCTATTTTTGAGACAGCCTCTTTATTAATTGAATGATAATATCGATTTTTTGATGATGGCCACCGCTTCGTGAATCTGCTCTTCGGTAATAACCAAAGGCGGTGCAAAGCGGATGATATGCCCGTGGGTGGGTTTTGCCAGCAGGCCGTTATCCCGCATCTTCAGGCAGACATCCCATGCTTCTTTGCCGTTCCTGGGTTTAATGATCACAGCATTCAGCAAGCCCTTACCACGTACCAGTTCTATCATATCCGAATCAATCTTTCTGATTTCGTCGCGGAATATTTTGCCAAGCTTTTCGGCGCGTTCGCAGAGGTTTTCATCTTTAACAACCTGCAGGGCTGCAACAGCAATTTTAGCTGCCATGGGATTTCCGCCGAATGTAGAACCGTGTTCACCGGGTTTTATGGTCAGCATGATATCATCATTGGCAAGTACGGCAGAGATCGGGAAAACGCCGCCGGATAAGGCTTTACCAAGAATGAGAATGTCAGCTTTTACATTTTCGTGGTCGCAGCACAGCATTTTACCCGTGCGGGCAATACCGGTCTGTACTTCATCGGCGATGAACAATACGTTTTTAGCTTTACATAGCGCGTAAGCTTTGGCAAGATAACCTTCGTCCGGTACAAAAACTCCGGCTTCGCCCTGTATAGGTTCTACGAGAAACCCTGCAATATTAGGATCTTCCAGCGCTTTTTCCAGAGCGGCCAGATCATTATAAGGTATCTTTATGAAACCAGGTGTAAACGGGCCGAAATCTTTAGTAGCATCGGGATCGGTGGACATGGAAACAATAGTAATAGTCCTGCCATGGAAATTGTTCTCGCAACAAATAATTTTGGCTTGGTTTTCAGGAATGCCTTTTACCTTGTAAGCCCATTTGCGGCATAGCTTCAGGGCGGTTTCGTCGCCTTCGGCCCCGGAATTCATCGGCAAAACTTTATCGTATCCGAAAAATTCGGTCACGTATTTTTCATAAGGGCCTAAGCAATCGTTGTAAAAAGCACGCGAAGTCAGCGTGAGGGTTTTGGCCTGTTCTATCATGGCATTGATGATCTTCGGGTGGCAGTGTCCCTGGTTAACGGCAGAATAAGCAGAAAGAAAATCGAAATATTTTTTTCCTTCCACATCCCATACGAAAACGCCTTCGCCTTTGCTTAAAACTACTGGCAGGGGATGGTAATTGTGTGCGCCGTGCTTATCTTCCAAATCCATAATCGCTTGTGAAGCGGTGTTTGTTTTTAATGTGTCTTCCATATATTTTTAGTTTTAAAGGATTGTAATCTTTGGCAAATATAGTAAATTAGCCTGTTCAAAAACGAGTATGTGGCTAAAATTCTTTTATTTAAATAAATCCGCATCATGTATCAGTTTGAAGCACAACTGAAAAAAGGTATAAATTCTCAGGGGTGGACATATGTGGATATTCCGTCTTCTGTGAGTAATAAATTAAAAAAGAAAGGCCGGATAAAGGTTTGCGGAACTATCGGTCAGGAGAATTTTCGCACTTCCATTTTACCTAAAGGCGATGGTACTCATTATTTATTTGTCAGCCAGCCCTTGTTGAAAAAGATTGGAAAAATGGCCGGAGACGATGTACAGGTAAAATTTGAGGAAGATACGAAGCCGCGGACAGTAGATGTTTCCGAGGATATGATGGATGCGATTTCGTTAAGTCCCAAAGCATTAGCAACATTTATCAAATTCTCCTATTCTCACAAAAAAGAACTGACAGAATGGATAAACGATGCCAAAAAAGCCGAAACAAGAGAACGTAGGATTGTGAAATTGGTGCTGATGCTCGAAAACTACCGAAAACCCGGAAAATGAAGAAATATTTATTCATCATATTGATGTTTTGTACAAGCTTTGCTTTCGGGCAGGTTAGCAATCCTTTTTATCAATCCGTGGTGAGTAATGTGTCCTACGACAGCATTCTATGCCATCTTCAGCATTTTCAGAGCCTGGGTGTTAAATCTCCGGGCAGTTCTGCATTGCTGAATACTAGGAACTGGCTTGTCTCAAAATACCAGTCGTTCGGATATACGAGTATTGTTCAGGATAATTTTACTTACCAGAGCAATACCATGACAAATATTGTCGTAACCAAAACCGGTACACTATATCCAAATACTTTTCTTATTGTTTCCGGGCATTACGATACAAAAAACGGAACGGGCACCAATGATAACGGCTCCGGGGTTTCCATCATTCTTGAAGTTGCCCGTCTGCTTGCGAATATCAGTACAAATTATTCTGTAAAATTCATCAATTTCAGTGGCGAAGAATCCGGTTTTCGCGGCAGCAGCCATTATGCCGATGATATTGTCCAGGCGCAGGGTCTGGACATCCTTCTTGTTTTCAACATTGATGAGGTGGGCGGAGTTGCCGGAATGGCCAATAATACCATCCGGTGCGAGAGCGACCAGTCGTCTTCTTTCCCTTCTGTCTCAACGAATAATGCAGCTTCTGCTGCTTATACTGACACGCTGGTAACATTAACACAGTTGTATTCAGGCCTGAACACGGTTATTACCAATGCCTATGGCTCGGATTATATGCCCTTTGAATACAACGGCGAGATTATCACGGGCTATTATGAGGATAATGAATCATCTGTGGTGCATACTTCCAATGATAACCTTGCGCACCTTGACACATCCTATGTCTATCAGATCGCCAAAGCCGCCACAGGCTCAACGCTGTATTTTGCCGGCGCTTATGATAACACAACTGAATTTACTCAACGTAGGGCAGACAACGATTTTCTCATTTACCCGAATCCGGTTACTGATGAAATAATAATCAGGAATACCTCTGAAAGCACGGAAACTATTCAAATTTTTGATATGAAGGGGTGCTTTATCATGGTTTTTCAGGTTCCCGGAAAGTCTGAAAATTCAGTTGATTTGTCTCAACTGCCTGCCGGGCTGTATATTTTTGAAATCTCTGATGGGCAAGGGGATGCCGTGGGGAGAAGGATGGTTTCGAAGATGTAATCATTCTTCTGTCCTTAGTAATCATTGTAAAAGACCTTTATTATCCGACAAATTAATTCATAACTATTATTTTCCCGGTCTTTATTTTCTTGTCGTTGATATCATAAACTGAAAATAAATAAAAACCATTGCTTAATTCGTTCAGGTATATTCTTTCGGTTTTTGTGCCGCTGCTAAGCTTTACAATTTTTCTTTTTGCGCCTAAAATATCATAAAGGGTCAAATACGCATCAGAGCTGAGCTCGTAATTAACCAGTAAATCTCCGTGTGCAGGGTTTGGATAAATATTAAAAAAAGGTTCATCAGGTGTCGAAGGATTATCACATGCAGTAAAAGGCGCTCCGGGCGAACCTTCTACACATCCGCAAAACCAGCTTTGTGGGTCACCGGGATCGGAGGCATCGGTCTTTAATTCAAGAGTTCTTCCATAACCATCGGCACATCCGGGCCAGGGAACAGAATCACCATAAGCTACTTGTACCACCGGGTTGTTGTAATTATCAAAAAGGGTAAGCCGTTCACCGGAATTTCTAAAATTAAAATCTAAGAAACCAAAAGGATGTATGGCCGGAAAACGGGAGGTAAACTTTGCAGAGTCGCAGGAAAGAACCATGTATTCATGCTGCTGAATGACAGTACCCATAGGGAACACAAACTTGTGATAAAAATTGTCATCCCGGAAATACCAGTCGGAAATATCCACTGATGATGCCCCATAATTATGCAACTCTATCCAGTCGCCGGCATTTTTTATAGAGTCCGAATGATAATTTATTTCGCTGAAAGTGAGGTTCAAAGGTTGGGCATTCCCTGAAAAAACAGCAACAAATGTGTCGTCATTTGCTATATTCAGTGTTATTGACCGGTTCGTATCTCCTGAAGGTAAGGATATATTAGCCTGCCAGTTTAAAAAGGTGAATCCCGGATTGGGGATCGCGGTTATCTTTACCGGGTTGCTGTCAAAATAAACCCCGGTCCACGGCAAAGATTCTGGATATATGGTGCTGATCTTTATTTTTCCTGCTCCGGCAGGATACGCATCAAGCGTAACATCTACCTGCCCGTTCAATGTGAAAAGATCCTGAATGTAATTTCTTGCATAAAACGGACGGTTGTTTGCAAATTCAACCACCGTGTCGATCTGGCCATGCCATTCGGCCATGGACGTGACGCCATATCCGCTGCCCACCCATCTCGACAGCGCCCTGGGCATTTCAGCAGCGATAGAATCCCTCATTCCATATATCATGGTGTTCATATTATCCGGACGATAGATGGTGTTTATCAGGTCGGCATAGCGGTTAATAAAATAGGACTTAAACTCACTATTTTCAAGTATCTTCTTTAGCATCGCGGAATGATCATTAGTCAGGGTCGTATTTACGGCATCCCAAAGTTTGTCCCGTTGATAATTGCATCTGATCCAACTCCAGTTAAATCCCAGCGATATATCAAGATCCCATAACAGATACCGCCATTTTGCGGTGGGTTTGCGCTCGCGCCATAACTTGATGTTATTGATGCAGTATCCTATCCAGTCATCATTGATATAATAGGTTTCTGCAATAAAATAATCCGCATAATTTTTAATATCAAGCATTGATTTTACCACCCCATAATTGGCAGGTATGGAAATATCATTGTTGACAATGAAATTATACATATTCGTGTAGGCATCCATAGTCCCTTCTTCTGCCAATACGGGTGTATTATAATTATTTCTGACAATATCAATACTGTCGTCATCAATTCCCCGGTTGTCCTCAACAAAATTCTTGTCGGGCTTTTCCCTGATATTATAAATGCCCCAGTATTTCCCGTTGATAAAAGTTATACAGGGCCTGTAGGCGCTAAAATCCAGGTTCGTGTTGCGGACCAGTCTTTGCATCAGGGCATCCCTGAAATAAGTATAAAACCAGTCGTTTCCTGAGTTCCTGAGAAGAAAACTGGAATAAGACGTAAGCTCCTTATCGGGAAACAACTGGTAATTGATAAAAGAACTATCCATCTGGTTATTCGTGGTTATCCGGAAACTTTTTTGATCGAAGCTGCTTGAATACCCGCCATGGATCCTCATCGTTGCGTCAAGTTCAAAATGCTGATTCCCCATAGGTGCAAAACACTCCACATGACAATCCTTTTTCCAGTCCTGTGAGTAGTTGGTATATATGCCTGTAGTGCCCCACAGATTTGTTGAATCCGAACTGAGAGAAATGGTAGTGAGGGCGGTGTTTTCGTTGATTAAATAGGTATTGGTAGCCGTATTGCCGGGTAGGAACCCCGAAGGGCCAAAACATTTTGCCCTCAGGACTGTTGTGGCGTCAACCGCTATAGGTGTCGTGTATAAAGGATCGGAGATATTCGGAATGTTTCCGTTTTTCGTGTAATGTATTTCCGTACCCGCTATTGATGCGGTAATTCCTACATTTTGTGTCCCGGAATAAAAACCCGGGGCAAGGGTAAACACCGGCTTCGGGGCATATCCTGTATAGCAGGTACTTCCATTATTGCTTTGGCCCGGAGTTGGACTATTGGTAATGCACCATGAAGACGAACCATCGGGAATTCTTGCGAGAGAGTTGCTGATGGCAATGTAGCCGCTGAATTTTTGATCGGCGGTTATGCCCACAGGGGTTGTCAATACAACGTTTTCACCAGATACCTCAAGTTGAAAATTGGTATGCAGGACAATACTTCCCGAATCAGTAAACCATAATGGCGGGGGACTAAAAAACACCGAGTTGTCGGTGATCCCAAAACTTAAAAACGGAATAGCAGACATATCTGTGGATGCGGAATCGACATTGTGAACCTGTATTGCAAGGGTATTGTTTCCGGATACAAGAAGGTTTTTTAATAATGCTTGATCAATAGTAAAATTTTCAGGGTTTCCGCCCGTGTACATGTGTGCTTCATGAGTTGTTGTTGCAAGAGAATTATAAGCAGGCGGGCTGCCATTGACATATCGGCGGGCAATCTCAACACCATTGAGGTAAGCAACAAATCCGTCATCATAATCAAGGCTAAAAATGGCTGTGCTGATCTTTGAAGAATCTGCGATGTTAAATACTTTTCGTATATATACTGAAATAGTTCCGACAGCGATCATGGTGCTGTCATCGTTGTCGCCATATCCAAAACCGCCTTTTCCCAAAGGCCAGCTGCTGTCGTCAAAATTTGTTTCTTTCCAAGTGGCCGGAGGCTCAGATATTCCAGGAAAATACCTCCAGTAATCATCAGAAAATACGGCTGTTTCCCAGTGGTCAATTATTATTTTACGGTCTTTTCCGGAAGCAAATAGTAAAAGGTGATCATTAGGCTGGATCAAGACGTAGGGGAATGTCCATTTAAAGGGATCAGAATAATCATCGGATAAACCATAATTATTTAAATTTACAGCAGTAGGCCCCGCGTTATACAATTCGATCCAATCCTGGCATTTACCATCTTCATCTGTAATTGTGTTCGTATCGACCGCTTGTATTTCGTTAATAAGTACTTGGGCAGAAAGGTTGTACGAAAAAATAATAAGTACAAAAACAAGCAGTTTTATATGTTTCATGACTGGTTTTTAGGTTATATCATGTAAAATTATGCTTTTTTTTCTTTTTATCCCAATATTTATGATATATTTTAATATTTTAATTTAATACAACTAAAAATAGCACCCAAACGAACTTAAATGCGGGATAGCAGGAGATACAGTTTCGCTTAAGGCCGGGAATACACTTTTTGATATATCAGCCTGGTGAAATCTTTCATCTGCTGCGAAACGGGCGTTCCGTTATGCATAGTAGCGGGGCTTTTTCGGGGCTGCCTGGCGATCTCACCCAATACACGGATGAATATATCTACATCCTCTTCACTATTCTCAATGCCTAGACTGACCCTCACGAGGCCGGGCAGCGTGAGCTTATAGAACAGCCTCAGGATCACTCCCTGCAATTGTTCCAAAAAAGAATTAATCTTAAGCAGGTGTTTGATCAGCAGATGGGCGCAATGGCAACCGTACCGGACACCGATCCCGGCCCGTACAGCCAGTTCTTTGGCTATGACATCGGGCATGAGGCCTTTCAGGCTAAAAACAATCACGCCTCCCCGTTGGATGAACTGTGGTGAGTCAGGTTCTTTTATCCCGTAAATAGTGATTCCCTTTATTTGAGCCAATCCGTGCAATGTCCGCCCGGTCAGAGCCTGTTCCTCTTCCTGTATAAGGTCAAGGCCGATACGCTGCAAAAGTACCAGGGCCTTACCAAGAGCTGCAATACCTGCTGCGTTTTCTTCGCCGGATAACCGGATCAGCTCCATTTCAGCAGGGCTGAATTTTAGTAAGCCTTTTCTAACTACCAGTGCCCCGCTGCCGAATGGCGCATAAACCTTGTGGGCGGAGAAAGCCAGGTAGTCGATGCCGTATCGTTCCATCTCAACTTTCCGGTGTGCAACCATTTGAGCTGCATCCACGAGTAGCCTTGCCCCGTATTGGTGAACAATACGGCTGATCTCCGCTAAATTATTGTATACACCGAGGACATTCGAAGCTCCGCTTACAGCCACAAGTTTTATTCGTTTATTTCCGTGCAGGCCTTTCTGGTTGTATTCGGACAAGAGGGTTTCAAGCTCGTTCAGGTTCACAAAACCTTCCCGGTCTATCTGCAGCCGGATCAGCGATAAACGGGGAGTGTAACGCCATGGCAATTCATTGGAGTTATGTTCGAGGAGCGTGTTGATTACCACGGTTTCGGAATCCTGATCGGATTCATTACTCATACTTTTGGCCGTCAGGTTGATGGCTTCCGTGGTATTTGAAGTGAAGATCACATCATAGGATTCCAGAGGAGCGCCCAGTATTCCTGCGCATATAGTTCTGACCTCATGCACGATCTCTTGTTGTATCTGCGTGGGCTGTCGCCAAGCCTGGCAGAAAGTTTTCCATATGGGGGTGAAAGCAGGAGTGCTGGCCGCATTGTCCAGGTTGACATAGGGCTTGGCGCCTTCAGCGGTGGGGACAAGAACATTCTTGCCTATAAGGGTCTTCCTGAGTTCATCCAATAGTTTTTTTCCGGTGTATCCCTCCAGTTCATCGTGGTAGAGAATTTCGGAGGCAGTTGTTTTTTCTGCCGTGGCATCCCGGAAGGCCTTATTTCCGAAATGCCTGATCAGAAACAGCGCCTTGACAAACGCGATGATGTTGACGATGGCAGGTGTGCCGGCCTCGAACTTGTCAGGTGTACCGGCCCATACGACCACAGAGGGAGAGACAAGTCGCGCCGTTCCTCCACCGGTTTGCAAAGGAACGTGTTTGGGCAGCGCTTTCCTGTGAACAGCCAATGCTCTTATACCTAATGACAGGCCTATATCCTGGCTTGACAAACAATGATAACTTTCCGGCTCTAATTGTGCATTAAGTGCTTCTGCTCTTCCGGGCGTGCAAAAGATAACCACATATTTTCTTTTGTCCAGATTCAGATATTCCAGTACAATGTTTCTGGCCTGCTCAAATAAATACGTGGACGCCATCGAGTAGTGCCCGCTGCCACGGTGGACATTCGAATAAGTCTCCAGCGCTGCATACACTCCGCGTTCGAGTTCTGTAAATGCCGCTGCTGATTTGTTATTTTCAGGATCAGTTTTTTCTTCTCCCGGTACAGAAAAATTGCAGGAGTCTGTTATTTTGTGCATACGATAAGGAATCTTGTATCAAAAATAGCACTAAATTTTCTGATAATAACCTATTTCTGTTTTTTATGAAAATTAACCGGATCAAGGCTCGAATGCAGACTCTGATTTGCCTCCCTGGAATTTGTTTCGCAACGCCGGTTTACGCTAAATGCCTGATTTACCGTAGCATATTGTACCTTCAAGTCTAAGCCCTGTTCTGCCCAGGTGGATTAGAATTTGGCCATAGGCCTTTAGTTCCATTAAAACAGATCTTCGATCTCCGAATACCAGTGGCGTATCGCATGATCGATCTTCTTGTCCTGTATGGTTTTGATGATTTCTCTGAGCCTCTGCTCATTCAGGCCGTACTTTGTAATGATGCCGTCAATGAAAGATTGTTCAACCTTATCAAAATCTTCATCAGCAAACAGGGCGGAGGCTAACCAGAAATGAACAAGCTCCATTTTTAGGGCATCAGGCTTCAATGCAGCTATAGCTTTTTGAAGATCTATGTGCTTAATGTCTTCTTCGTCAATTCCTAATCCTCGTGAACGCCTTTTAAAGTCAGATTTTTCTTCTTCAGAATAGGTTCCGTCGGCATTATAAATTTCAAGTATAATTCTGAACAGGTTTTCTCTGTCGGATTTAGCCCATTTGAGAATTTTGAATTTATCAACCCATTCGTCTAAGTAATTATGGATATTCATTTTGTAAAAATTAATTGTAATATAATTAAGAATTCAAAAGTAATCAATAATAATTTATTCGATGATAAATTTACCTTGTCCTGTAATTTTATTCTCATTTCGCAATTGAAAAAGGTACAATCCGCTTGTCCACTTATTGTTATTTACATTTACCATTTCTGCTTTGATGTGCTCGATTTTTTTTATTAATCTGCCTCTTGCATCATAAATTGTCAGAAGATGTTCTTCGTTTTTTGGATTTGGAAACTGTATGGTCAAAGAGCCGTTTGCCGGATTTGGAAATACATTTACAGAAGTCGTTACCTTGGTATTAAATTCTTCAGCGGATATCGGAGAACCATCACAAAGGGATGACTGGCGGCGGATATCGCGCTGAAACATCAGCCAGTCGGGACCGGCCCCCATTCCTATAGAAAGCGAATAGCCTCTTCCGTAATTGTTCTGGAAACCGGGGTATTTGGCATCACCGCCAACAATGAAGAGGTCGAGGGTGTCATCATTATCAAAATCGGCTATGACCGGGGCATGATCAAAATCCAGTGTGTCGCCGAAATGAGCCGCAAGGTCAATAGACCAGATTGGTAAGCCGGTGGTACCTTTCAGTGCAATAACCTGGCCCTCGCTGGTTCCGAAAACTGCATCAGGTTTGTTGTCGTTGTCTACATCAGAAAGTGCAGCGCCCCTGAATGCCGTGGCATAAGCGGGTATTGAGTACTCCCAGAACAGGGTGCTGTCGTGCCTGAGCGCTATCATTTTGTACCAGGTACAGTAAACCACTTCGCAATTTCCGTCATCATCAAGATCGGCAATGGAAGCCGGTGCTCCGATGTAGTAACCGGGAGAGTGAGTAAAAGTCCAGTATTCACTTCCGTTTTCCCCGTTCAGGGCGAATAGTTTACCGCTGTAGTCGCCTATGACAAGTTCCGGTTTATTATCTTTGTCAAGATCGGCAACGGCAGTACCGTGATAAATGACATCATCAACAGTATGTTTCCATAACAATGTATGATTGTCGCCTCTGTAGGCGTATACATAATTTGTGTCGTTGGAGAAAGCCCAGGAAGCTACCACAAAATCAAGTTGTCCGTCCTCGTTAAGGTCAACAATGGTAGGAGCAGTCTGTATCCAGGAGTTCGTGTTAACCGCTATCTCCCATGCAACGGTGCCATTTTCAGCATTGATACAGATCACATACCCTCCGAATTCCCCATGAAGGATTTCAGGTTTGCCATCGTTGTCAATATCGGCTATAGTAGGAGGGGAGTCGCTGCCGCGTGTGGGCGTCTGCCATTTTATGGCTCCGGTGGCTCCGTTAAAGCAGAATGTGGTCGCATTACAGGAACTGGGCACAACCACGTCGAGTGTGTCGTCGTTATCAACATCGTAGATTATCGGCGCCACATCATTACAACCTTCTGCACCGGCAGGGTGGGTATTGAATTTCCATAGCAGGCTGCCGTCTTCGGCGTTCAGGGCATACACCGAGCTGTCGTTACGGTAACAGCCGAAAACCAGCTCGAGTTTGCCATCTTTGTCAATATCCCCGGCGGCTGTCTGCCCGAAAGAAGCATCATGAGTATCATACCACCATTTGATGGTAGGTGTTTGAGCGTTCAGATTAACTGTAAAAAGTATAGCACAAGTTACAGTAAGAATGATGATTACGTTTTTATGAAATAAAGATTCGTTTTTCATATTTTAATTTATTTTTTAAATAAGGATATAGCTAAAATGCACTTGATATTTACCTGTCCATCTTTTCGCCAATGATTTTAATTTCTTTTAAATGAGTTCTGTAAGCGGTAGTTTCCGGTTTTATTTATTAAATTCCTTTTCGATAAGCTGAACGGTCAATTCAACACCATTTACATTTTGAAGCCTTTGTGAAATTTCAACAGCATTTTTCTTATAGGTATCATTTGCAACACAGGCTGTAATAGCCGAAGAAATTGCTTCTGCCGTCATTTTTTTAAAATCACAGGTAATGGGCCCTAATCCTAATTTCGCAATCTGATCGCGGTTTTCAAACTGATCAGCCATAAAAGGAAATGCCGCCTGGGGAACGCCAGCCCTCGCCACTGCAGCCATGGTGCCGGTCCCGCCGTGATAAATGACAGCGGCCAATCTTGGGAACAGCAATTCAAAAGGCATTTCATCAACAAAAATAATATCACGTGTGTCAAGTACAGGCAATTCGGCCCACCCTTTTGAAACGATCAGCCGCTGCCCGGTGGTATCACGTACCTGCTCAAACATAGCCGTGTACTTTTCAGGGTTCGTGATTGGATTGCTGCCAAACCCAATATATACAGGAGGTTTACCTGAATTAAGAAAATCTTCAAACTGAGCCGGTAAGCCGTTTTTTGTGGGCAGCAGCATAAACCCGGTCTGAGTAAATGCAAAAGCCACCCCGTCACGGGCGGCATTTAATTCCTTGTCGCAGGCAATAATAACATTTTCACCCAGCCAATGTTGCCAGACGTCTTTGATCGGCGGCAGCCCGTATTTTGACCGGTTTTTATTAATAAAACCTTTCACCATCAGGTTCATTATCTTTCTGCCGAAGCCAAACATCATACGGTTTTTAAGGGGGTCATCCTTTGTTGTGCCCAATAAAACCGGGTAGAAAGCCACGAGCCGGTAAGGTACCTTTAAAATGTCTGCCGCAGTCTGAACGCCTGCCACTATTCCTGCTGCCAGGACCAGATCCACCCCTTTGATCTTTTCGTGTAAAAGGTTTATCTGATCTCCGATGATTTTCTTTCCTTCGGCCGGAGAAATTTTTACAGCAAAGCCACCTTTTTGTTTTTCAGGATTTTCCTTAAATTTTTTCTTGATTTCGGGCCCGAATGTAACAAACGGACAATCATATGAGGTAACAAGTTGTTCGTTTTCAGGGGGGGCACAAATAACGACTTCGTGTCCTTTTTTCATTAGTCCTGTGGCTAATGCAAGCATCGGCTGGACATCGCCTCTTGTTCCAAAAATTACCAACGCAATTTTCATAGGCGGGGGATTTTTTTCAAATCATTATAAACACACTTCTTTTTTTAATTAATACCCTAACAAAGATAAGGTTTTATCTTTCTGAAAACAAACATTTTCTGAAGTTTATCAATAATGTCGTAGCCCCCCTTGAAGTTCACACTCCGGCCAGCCTGGAATTTGGCCTTTGAATTTTTGGAATTTGGTCCGCCGCGGCGGATTGAAATTTGGGCCTTTTACCTGAGGTCTATCACTTCAACGCCTGGGTGGTCGGCAGTTTTAAAAGTGAACTTGCTGTCAGGGATCGTTTTATTGGTGACAAATTTTGTTACAGAATAGGTATACGTATGTGTGCCGTTCTTGTCATAGATGATGGCATTGACAACCTGTTTCTTGAGTTTGTTGATTTCGAGGCGGACTTTATAAAATGATTTTGCTTTGATAGGGGTGAGGTCAATGACCTGATATATTATCGAACCGCGTGTTTCTTCTTTGATGAATTTTGGAGTGTAGCTTTTATCGTAATCAGTGAGTAATTTTACCGGGTTAAGAGACTGGTCGTTGTTGGGATCGTCGACATTTATCTGTACCTCGTTATTTTCTTTCAGGTATGTCCAGACGGTTTGTCCGTCGCAAATTACTTCCTGTCCCGAATAATCTGTCCAGTATTTCTCACCTTTCATACAGGCCATGCCGGTCTTCGTATCCTTGACTTTTTTCGCCGTATTTTCAATGGTGAAAGTAAATGCAATTTCGATGGTGGAGTATGATTTTGTTTGCTGAGAAACCCCATCCAGTATGGCTTTTGCTTTTGAATTATCCTGTGCGTTTAAGAAGACTGCTGAACTTAGCAGTAATGCGGAGATGATGAGTTTTTTCATGGCTGTCAATTGTTGTCGTGGAAGCTATTCAAAAACTGTTCCAAAGCTTGCATGTCCTGAAATCTTACTTCACGAGCCTTGCTGCCTTCGAAAGGCCCGACGATGCCTGCAGCTTCCAACTGGTCGATGATACGGCCTGCGCGGTTATATCCAAGTTTGAGTTTCCGCTGTAACAGCGATGTGGATCCATGCTGATGCGTAACAATGACTCTGGCCGCTTCATCGAACATTTCGTCACGATCTGAGCTGTCGAGGTTTTTGACATTTTCATTTTCTTCATCAGCACATTCGGGTAGTGCATATATTTCAGGGAAAGCACGTTGTTGCCCGATAAAATCCGTAAGGACCTCTACTTCCGGTGAATCAATAAAAGCACATTGCAACCTGACCATTTCGTTGCCGGTTGACAAAAGCATATCACCGCGTCCGACAAGCTGGTCGGCGCCGCCGGTATCGAGGATGGTGCGTGAGTCGATCTTTGAAATAACACGGTAAGCCAGACGGGCCGGGAAATTGGCCTTGATAGTACCTGTAATGACATTGACTGAAGGACGCTGAGTGGCCACAATAAGGTGAATGCCAATAGCACGGGCAAGTTGCGCCAGACGGGTAATGGGAGCTTCGACCTCTTTTCCTGCGGTCATGATCAGGTCGGCAAATTCATCAACGATTACGACAATATAGGGCATAAAATCATGTCCGTCGGTAGGGAGGAGTTTACGGGCAATGAATTTTGTGTTGTATTCTTTAATATTCCTGACATTGGCAAGTTTTAACAGGTCGTAACGCGATTCCATCAGTATGCAGAGAGAATTGAGCGTGCGTACAACCTTGCGGACATCGGTAATGATGGCTTCTTCAGCATCAGGGAGTGCGGCAAGGTAATGCCGTTCGATCTTGGAAAAGAGTGTCAGCTCAACTTTTTTAGGGTCAACCAAAACAAATTTTAATTCGGAAGGGTGTTTTTTGTAAAGCAGGGAGGCAATGATGGCATTCAGCCCGACCGATTTTCCTTGCCCTGTGGCTCCGGCCATCAGCAGGTGGGGCATTTTTGCAAGGTCGGTAACATAACTGGTATTCGAAATGGTTTTTCCCAAAGCGATCGGCAGGTCGAAGGTATTGTTCTGAAATTTCTCTGATGCGAGGATGGAGCGCATCGAAACGATTTTGGGATTCTGGTTAGGAACCTCGATACCGATAGTGCCTTTACCGGGCATAGGAGCGATGATGCGGATTCCGAGCGCCGATAAACTCAGTGCAATGTCGTCTTCGAGATTTTTTATTTTTGATATCCGGATACCGGGGGAGGGTACTATTTCATAAAGAGTTACCGTAGGGCCAATGGTGGCATTTATTTTATCGATCTGAATAGAATAATTATTCAGCGTTGTCAGGATGCGGTTTTTATTGGCTTCCAGTTCTTCGTTTTGTACCGAAATATTCCCTGTATCGTATTCTCTCAGCAGGTCCAGGCCGGGAAACTGGTATGACCCCAATTCAAGCCGCGGATCGTAGGGTGTGTCGATGGTAAAGTGTTCTTTTTCTTCTTCGTCTTCTTCCTCTTTAATATTATTTACCAATACTGGTTCAGTTATTTCTTCAGAAGGAGTGATCGTAAAAGGGATATTGACTTCATCGATGACTTTTTCCTTTGCAGTGAAATTATTAACCAGTTCGATAGGCTTTTCTTCTTCTGTCACAGGCTTTTTAGTCAGTTCAAACTCAATTTCTTCCTCTTCGGGATCATTTTCAACCTTCATAAATTCATTTTTGGAGGAGGTTTTTTCCGGTTCGCCTATTTCTTCATCAACAGGAACAGCAACTTCTTCTTTTGGCTTTTTCCTGAATAATTTGTGGATGTTGTATTCGATGATCAAAAAACTAACGATCAGGAAGAACAATAAAATGCCTGTGCCGATCTTTCCGATGATGCTTTTTAGCCAGAGGTTGATCTGGTAACCGAATGCCCCTCCAAGAATCAAAGTCTTTTCATCGGGCATGATAAAAGAGAGGGTAACTGATAGCCAGATTAATCCAAAGATCATGTATGTTGTGCTTTTCGAAACCGGGAAAAGACGAATGTTGAGAAACATTTTTGTCCCGATTACAAACAGCCAGGCAATAAATAAATAGGAAGCAACGCCAAACCATTTTTTAATGAACAAATAGGAAAAAACAGCTCCGATTTTCCCCATCCAGTTCTCAGACTGCAGGCTGTTATCGGTGATAACCCGCCACACGGAATTATGAAAGATATTGTCGTCAGCTTTCCAGGTAAAAAGATATGATGAAAATGCTATCAGCAGAAAAAATGCAAAAAGTAAAAAGAAAAGGCCCGTAACCTTTTGAAATTTTTCACTTTTAATGGTTTCAATAACACCGCTTGCCCCTTTTGCATTACTTTTTTCTTTTTTTAATTTGCTGGGCTTTTCTTTTTTTGAAGGTTCCTTTTTAGAGGGTGAGCTATTGTTTTCCTCCGGAACGTTTTCTTCTTTAAAAGTATTTTTTGAAAAAGTTTGTTCTTTGCGCGGCATCTTTTAGTGGCTTATACAAAAAATAAAATCCCCTGATTGTCGCCAGAGGATTTTATTAATTGGTTAATTTTTTTTATTCTCCTCCTTTTAATTGATTCATGATCTCCACTTTTTGTTCAGGAGAAAGTTCAATATAATCAGCAGGAATCAGTAAGTCGGTATCTTTTACTTTGCCTTTTTTAACTTCTGTGGCTGTGGTGGTGATGATCCATCCATCGGGAGTTTTAACCGAAGATTCCAATGGAACTCCTTTTAATTTATTAAAACTATCACCAAAATTAAGCGCTTCCCCACCAAGCTCTTCGGTATAATATACAGTAGAAGTATAAGATTCGCCGTCTTTGGTTACAGTATATTCGGCTTTTTTACAGGTATAACCGGCAATGGTTTTAGTTTCATCTTTATAGGTAATGACCGGTTCCCCGTTTTCAGACAAGGAAGTATTGATTTCTTCAGTGCTTTCCTTGTAATACATTTTTTGGCCCATTGCATCAATAAGTGTTGTCCTTGTTTTAGCATCTCCATCTGTGATGACATCGAAGATAATCCCTCCGGCATCTGTGGTTGTTTTTTGTTTGTTTTCATAGATGGCCATTGACTGAGACTTTGGCAACTGGGCAGCAGTGGCCGGGTCAATGGTTCCGGAATAACTTACTGAATAAAGGATGATTCCCTTGAATTTCTTTTGCGCAAAACTGTTCATGCCGCATATAAGTGAAATGGACATGATGATTACAAATGCACTGATTGATTTTTTCATGATTATGATTTTTTTAAGATTTTCAACGTGTTTGCAAATATGATACCAATTATTTTATTGCAAAAGTATCTGTTTAGAATTATGTATGTTTGGATAGCTGATAAAAGTTATCAATAAAGTAATTAACAGGCTGGGGACTAACAAAAATGACAACATTACATATAACCTAATATTTTCATCATTGATTTGTGGCTTTGTTCTTTGGCAAAAAGCCTGGGGTACACTTCGCCGTCTTCGTCTTTTTCAAGAAGGATGTGTTTTGGTGCAGGGGTAAGGCAATGTTGGATTCCGCCGTAACCGCTTATTGATTCCTGGTAGGCGCCGGTATGGAACAGTCCTATATAAAGCGGCTGGTCGTCTTCGTATTTTGGAAGGAATACTGCGTTAGCATGTGCTTCAGCATTGTAGAAATCATGGCTATCGCATGTTAGTCCGCCCAGGTGGACGCGTTCATATTCCCTGTCCCAATGATTTACGGCAAGCAGGACAAAGCGCTGATTGATGGCCCAGGTATCAGGCAAAGTGGTCATAAAGGAACTGTCAATCATGTCCCATAACTCGCGGTCATTCTGTCTTTTTTGTCCAAGTATAGAGTATATAACAGCACCGCTTTCACCCACCGTATATGATCCGAATTCAGTAAAAATGTTGGGCTCGATCACATTATTCTGCTGACAGATGTTCTTTATCTGCAAAATAATTTCTTCAGCCATGTATTCATAATCGTAATCAAATGCGAGAGAATTTTTTACGGGGAACCCACCGCCGATATTCAAAGAGTCGAGGTCTTTGCAGATCTTTTTCAGTTCGCAATATACGTTGACGCACTTGGCTAACTCACTCCAGTAATATGCATTGTCTCTGATTCCTGTATTAATGAAAAAATGCAACATTTTTAATTCAAATTTTGGATTGTTCCTGATATTTGCCTTATAGAAATCGATAATATCATTATAACGGATACCCAGACGCGATGTGTAAAAATCAAAACGCGGTTCTTCTTCTGAAGCAATACGGATACCCAGCTTGCATTTCTTTTTAGTAAGAGCGGCTACATGATCAAATTCTTTTTTATTGTCGAGAACCGGTATCGTATTGACAAATCCGCTGTTTATCAATCTGCATATCTCTTCGATATACCCCTGTTTCTTAAATCCGTTACAAATTATATAGATTTCCTTATCAATCTTTTTTTCTTCGTATAAGCTGTCGATGATACTGATATCAAACTCGGATGACGTTTCAAGATGGATGTCGTTTTTTAATGCTTCATGCAAAATAAATTGAAAATGTGAGCTTTTTGTACAATAAGCATAATTGTATTCACCCTGGTAATCTGCTTTAGCAATAGCCACGTTAAACAGTTTCTTTGCTTTTTGTATTTGCGAAGTAATCTTAGGCAAATAGGAAATTCTCAAGGGGGTTCCATACTGTTTTATCAGGTCTGTAAGGCATACCCCGTTGAAATAGAGTTCGTTTTCTTCCACTTTAAATTCATCCTGGGGGAAATCAAATGTCTGCTGAATAAGATCGATGTATTTTGTTTTCATTTTAATAGTAAGTTGATTACATTAATAAAAAAAATTAAAAGTAATTGATACGGATTGCAATTTTTATGCAAAAGTAAGTATTTTAAATAAAAGTAATCATTATTGACCGGCAAAAATATTTTTTTAAGGTTCAATGCATTGTTATATCACGTTACTTAAGGAGTGAACACAAGAAAAATTTTCCTTTTTCTCGAACCCGGAGGGTTCGCATATCTGTAAAACTAATTTTCCACAGTTTGTTCGACTCCAGCCGGAGTCGCATATCTTTTGCATTATTTCGTTCTACAAACATATCACCCCTTACGGAACTTATTTATTTGTGAGTAGCTTTATTACCAATATTATGCTCCTAATGGAGCAATCCTATTTGGATTGAATATTGGCAGATAATTAGTTATACGAAGGTTATTAGGTTTCGTAGGAACGTAATATTTTTCTCCGGACAGTAGTGAAAGTAATTTTTTTTATCAATTTACATTTTTATCAATGCAAATGCCCATCAGAAGATTTCTTTTGGCAAAATTTTGTTAACTATTATGTAGCAAAGAAATTTTTTATAAAAAATAAATTATACTCTTTTTTACAACCAAATAGTATTATATTTGTATTAAAAAAAGTTATGAGAATTGCTAGAATCAGTGAGATTAAACAATCTCAAAAACAGGTTGAAGTTGATCTTAGCCTGCTTGATCCTGTTATTGAAAAATATAAAAACGTTAAAGGTAATATGATACCTATCCTGCAGCATACCCAGGATCTTTATGGTTTTGTGCCTAAGGATGCTTTTGTAAAAATATCGAGAGAGACCGGGCTGAAATTAAGTGATATGTATGGTGTTGCCACATTTTATGCACAATTCAGGCTGAATCCGGTAGGAAAGCATATCATAAAAGTATGTCATGGGACTGCCTGTCATGTTCAGAATGCGAATAAAATTACAGATGCGTTGCAGGAAGCGCTGGGTGTAAAAGATGGTGAGACAACAGAAGACAATTTATTTACCCTTGAATCTGTTGCTTGTCTTGGCTGCTGCTCGCTTGCCCCGGTCATGATGATCGGTACCGAAACATATGGAAAGCTTACAGGCAGTGAATCTGTCAAGATCGTAAAAGAAATAAAAATTAAAGAATTAAATTAATAGCCAAAACATATATATATGGCACAAACAAAAGTAATTGTTGGGCTGGGAAGTTGCGGCGTCGCTGCAGGAGCCGTCAAAACTTATGATAAACTGGAAAGTTTGAAGAAAGTTGATCATTTATCTTTTGATCTGAAAAAGACCAGTTGTGTAGGTATGTGTTTCAGGGAGCCGCTTGTGGAAGTGATTGACGAAACCGGTTCTTATCTTTATGGAAATGTTGATGAAACAAAAGTCGTTGAGATAGTTGAAAAGCATATTAAAAACAATGAACCGGTAAAAGAGTTTGTTGTTCGTTCTGATATCTTTGATACACCTGACGATTATTTTTTCAGGAACCAGGTAAAAATTACCTTGCGTAATTGCGGAATGATCGATCCTGAAAACATTGATGATTATGAAGCGCGGGATGGTTATAAATCAATTAAAAAGATACTGGCAGAGAAGATAAGCAACGAAGACGTTATAAAAACCATGATTGATTCGGGATTGCGCGGCAGGGGCGGCGGAGGGTTCCCGACAGGCATGAAATGGAAATTTGCGTATAATAACAAATCCGACCAAAAATATATCATCTGCAATGCTGACGAAGGTGACCCCGGAGCTTTTATGGACCGTTCGGTGCTGGAAGGAGACCCTCACTCCGTTTTGGAAGGAATGATCATCGGAGCATACACCATTCAGGCAACTTCAGGCGTTATTTACTGCCGCGCTGAATATCCGCTAGCTATCAAACGGCTGAACATCGCTTTGGGCCAGGCCCGTGAAAGAGGATACCTTGGTAAAAATATTTTTGGCGTCGAAGGCTTTGATTTTGATATATATATTAAAGAAGGCGCCGGGGCTTTTGTTTGCGGTGAAGAAACAGCCCTGATTGCGTCTGTTGAAGGAAAACGAGGCATGCCCCGGAAACGCCCGCCCTTTCCGGCAGAAGCAGGTTTGTGGGGAAAACCGACCAATATCAATAACGTAGAAACCTTTGCCAACGTCCCCTGGATAATTTTACACGGTGCTGATGCATACAAGCAATACGGAACCGAAAAGAGCAAAGGCACCAAAGTGTTTGCCCTTGCCGGAAAGATCAACAATTCGGGTTTGGTAGAAGTTCCCATGGGCATCACTATCAATGATGTGATCTTTAAGCTTGGCGGGGGGATACCCGGTAATAAAAAATTCAAGGCTGTTCAGCTTGGCGGGCCTTCGGGAGGCTGCATACCCGAATATCTGGGACATACGATTGTTGACTATGACTCCGTGAATGCTACAGGAGCCATCATGGGTTCGGGCGGCATGGTGGTCATGGATGAAACTACCTGCATGGTTGATATTGCCCGGTTTTTTCTGAATTTTACCCAGAATGAGTCCTGCGGCAAATGTACTTTTTGCCGGATCGGGACCAAGCGCATGCTCGAGATACTCACCAGGATCACGGAAGGCCAGGGCAGGGAAGGAGATATTGAAAGGCTTGAAGAGCTTGCCTACCAGATCAAAGACAACTCACTCTGCGGGCTTGGGCAAACGGCCCCTAATCCTGTGCTTACTACATTAAAATATTTCCGTAACGAATATGAAGCGCATATCCGCGATAAAAAATGCCCGGCAAAGGCTTGCAAACAGTTACTTACTTATGTGATTGATAAGGAAAAGTGCACCGGTTGCATGGTTTGCGCAAAAAAATGTCCGATAGGAGCTATTGACGGTGAAAAAAAACAGGCACATTTTATTCGTGAAGCCGATTGTATCAAATGCGGAGATTGTTACAGCCGGTGCAAGTTTGATGCAATAAATCTATATTAATTAAACAACGTTTGCTAATAATATAAAGAACCATGAGTGAAAAACTTAATATTATTCTGAATGGTAAAAATGTTACCGGATATAAAGGTGAAACCATTCTTGATTTATCGGAACGACTTGGTGTTGAAATACCTACTTTATGTAATGATCACCGGCTGGAGCCATATACTTCCTGCTATATATGTGTTGTAGAAGTACAGGGAATGCGGGGTTTGCAGCCTGCCTGTTCCACCTTTATCGGGGAAGGCATGCGTATCGATACGCAGAACACGAAGATTTTCAGGGCACGCAAAACAGCCCTTGACCTGCTTTTAAGCAATCACTATGCTGATTGTCTCGGGCCATGTAAGCAGGAGTGTCCTGCAGGTGTGGATGTGCAGGGATATATCGGCCTGATCGAAAAAGGAAAATACAGCGATGCTGTTGCATTGATCAAGGAAACCAATCCTTTGCCTGCTATCTGCGGACGGGTTTGTGTAAGGCCCTGCGAAGTAGCTTGTCGCAGAAACCTCCTGGATGAGAATCATGGCGTGGGTATTGATTACTTAAAACGTTTTGCTTCTGATTTTGATCTTAGTTCGGAAAATAAGTACAGACCCAAATTAAAATCTTCCACGGGTAAAAAAATTGCTGTAGTCGGGGCAGGGCCCGGCGGCCTTTCTGCTGCTTTTTTTCTTCAGAAAGAAGGGCATCAGGTGGATATTTTCGAAGCGCACCCTAAGGCGGGAGGCTGGCTCAGGTATGGCATTCCCGAATACCGCCTGCCTAATGATATCCTTCAGAAAGAAGTAGATAACATCACCGAGATGGGTGTAAATATCTTTTATAATCAAAAGTTAGGTGAAAACCTTAGTTATAAAGCCCTCAAGTATAAATATGATGCCATAATACTGGCTGTGGGCTCCCAGGCGGGAACTACCATTGGCTGTGAAGGCGATGATGCGGGCAATGTTTTCAGCGGGGTGGATTTTCTGAAAACCATGGACCTGAGCGGCCAGAAATATGACTTTTCCGGAAAAACAGTGGGCGTGATCGGCGGCGGGAACACGGCAATGGACTGTTGCCGGACTGCCATGCGTTTCGGCGCTGAAAAAGTATATATTATTTATCGCCGCACTGAAAAGGAAATGCCGGCCAACCCGATCGAAATTCATGAGTCAAAATTAGAAGGCGTGGAATATTTGTTTTTGACGGCTCCGATGAAAGTAAATAAAGATGAAAAAGGAAATATTACGTCTATCAGTTGCATTAAGATGGAGCTTGGTGAGCCTGATGCCTCAGGAAGAAGAAGGCCTGTACCTGTGCAGGGTTCCGAATTCGATGTAAAAATGGATTACGCCCTGGCAGCGATCGGACAGAAAACGATTGTCGGATTTTTGCAGGATATTAATTCCAATACGGACATCGGAGAGCTGAAATTAACCAAATGGGGTGATATTGAAGCTGATCCGCTGACCTTGCAGACCGGCATCAAAAGAATTTTTGCCTGTGGCGACGGCGTAACCGGACCGGCTACGATTATACAAGCGGTGGCCCAGGCAAAGATAGCAGCCCGCAGTTGTAATCAGTATCTTGCAGGAGAACCTATCATACCTGTGAAGAAAGAATTTTTGAGCAAGCGGGATAATTTCAAAAAACAGGTAAGCGCTGACTATATTTCTAAATATGAAAAACAGTTGCGCCACGAAATGCCTACACTGAACCCGGATGACAGGCGTAATTTCAATGAAGTAGAACTTGGGTACGAAGGCGAAGCTGTTGCCCTCGAAGAAACTCAGCGCTGCTTTGAATGCGGATGTTCCGCCGTATATGACTGCAAACTGAAAAAATATGCCACAGAATATGATGCCGAACAGAATAAGTTTAAAGGCGATTTTGTCGAATACAACGTGGATTTCAGGCATCCATATATTGAAATAGATAATAATAAATGCATACTTTGTTCACGTTGTGTCAGGATATGTAAGAATGTGGTAGGCGCCAACGCCTTAGGTCTTGTGAACAGGGGATTCAAGACTTTTGTAGCTCCAAGTATGGGCGATGAGCTACAGGATACCCAATGCGAATCATGCGGTATGTGTATTTCAACCTGTCCTACAGGCGCGATAACAGAAAATGTTCCTTTCAAACCCGGGCCGTTCAAAACGGAATCCTTTGAAACTATTTGTAATTATTGCTCTTTAGGATGCTCCATAGAGGTGCAACATAAAAACTGTTATGCAGTAAAAGTTGAAGGAGTCAAAGGTACGGTCAATACATCAGGAAATATTTGCCGTTATGCGCGGTTTGGGTATAAATATTATAATAATAAAAGCCGCCTGACAAAGCCTTTACTGAAGGTATCGGGACAATTTAGGGAAATAGATTTTGAGCAGGCATACAGCATAATCGAAGAAAAAATAAAAAGTGTGCAAGCGGCTGAAAATGCTTTTTTTGCAGGCGCACGCCTTACCAACGAAGAAATGTTTCTGATTCAGAAACTGGCCAGGAAAGGTGTTTCTGTCAATAATATTAGCAGTTTTCATTACCTGGGCAAGGAAGAAGGTTTGAGGAAAATGGCTGAAAAAAATGTTCCCTTTGATGAGCTTAGGCAGGCCTCAAAAATATGGCTGTTAGGGTCGGAAATTAGCCGCGATAATGCTGTTTTGGGATTTATAATTAATCAACAACGCCTGAAAAACAAAACACCATTGGTTAATATTTCTGTCAGTGCCCAAAGCGCCATGAGGCATAAAGTTGATGAAACCATTCTGATCAAAGATTATCATTCTTTTGTTCGCGCGGTAAATCATTTCCTTGTCAAATCCGGTAAACAGAATATGATGTTCATCAATGATAACTGCACCGGCTTTGAAAAGTTCAGACAGGAGTTGATGAACGAAGATTATCCGGCACTGGTAACCAGGGCTTGCGGTGATGCATCGCTGATTGAGGCTTTTGGCGACAGTTTTAATGAACAAATGAATGCCGTGCTGATAATTTCTGAAAAAGAACTAAGCGATGCTGCCTGTGCCGAAGTGAGAAATCTGGCTTTATTAACCGGCAAATTGGGTAAAAATTCCAGCGGAATAATTTGTTTAAAAGAAAAAAACAATGCTCAAGGCTTGTTTGATATGGGTATAAGTCCGAAATACGGCGTGGGCGATGTATCCATTGATACGCCTGAATATCAGTCACGCATAAAAGAAAAATGGCAACTGGCGAAGATGCCTGATACGCCGGCGGAAAATATTTTGGAACTACTGAAACAGCACAAGCTGAAGAATATTTTTGTTTTTGGCGAAGACCCTGTGGGTTGTGCTTATGAAAAGGATTTGGTGAGAAAATGGTTTGCCGGCGGCGCATTTGTAGTGGTACAGGATTACTTTATGACCGAAACTGCTGCGGAAGCCAGCCTGATATTACCGGCTTCGTTCCCTTCCGAAATTGGTGGCAGTTACTCCAATACTAACAAGGTGCTGCAAAAATTTGAACCGGTGGCGGGAATGGCAAACAAACTCACCCATAATTCAATACAACAGTTGATCAGCCTGAATAAAAAGTTTGGTGAAGAAATGGCGACAGATTCGGTGGATATCATGATGGAAGCCATTAGCCTTTTGCCAGGAAAGACCGATCAAATTTTGGCGTTTTCCTGCGTTTCAGGTGAACAGAAAAAACTCTTCGCTTATGGATGCGATGTGCTGATAAAGAATTTTGATGAAGAATTCTCTCAAAAAGTAAAAATTGAATAGTAATCACTAGATGGCCTTTAACATTTTAATGGAAAAATTATGATAAATTTTATTTCACTATTTGTAAAATGTCCCATGTGCGGAAAATCCCTGATGGATAAAGAGCACAAAGTGGATAATGAGCCTGGCATAAGAATGGCTGTAGAGGCAGCCAAGGGAAAGGGGATAATGGTGATGAGCAGCATCTACGGAAGTCGTAATTACATTAGCGATGTTAATTTTGGGGACCAGGAGGTGGTAACTTTTAGTTGTCCTCATTGTGCTGCAAAGCTTATAAAAAAAGACACTTGCGATATTTGTGGTGCGCCTATGGTTCCGCTGATCCTTCAAATGGGAGGGAAGGTCAGTTTTTGTTCCCGTAAAGGATGTGAGAATCATAATGTGGAATTTAATGATCTTGCCGATGCGTTAAAAAGGTTTTATGAAGATTATGGGATCAAGGTGTATCACAGCACTCCCGAACACATACATTTACGAAAGGAAAAACATCCTGCCGAGGATACCGATGATCATAAAGAGACCATCGGGAATGGCTTTTTTTTAAGGGCTTATTGTCCGCATTGCCGAAAATCGCTGATTGAAGATGATATGCTGAAATTAAAAGTAATACGCCAAGGACTAAATCCGGGTTACATTTTTTTAAGTCCGTACCTCAATGTTTTTTCCTCCAAGTCAACTATTTTTCTTCCCGAGGAGGAATTAATAGGTGATGTCCGTTGTTTTCATTGCGATAACAGTTTGCTGGTGGAAGATAAAAAATGTGGCCGCTGCGGCACCGCCATCGCCAAAATCATCGTCAGTGCACGTACAAAGATGATCGACTTTTATATTTGTTCCAGAAAAGGATGTACCTGGCATGGCCTGAATGAAAGCGACTTGGATGATATACGAATGGAAGACAGCGTCGAATGGTAATAAAAAAAACATAAATATGAACCAATTTAAATCCGTTGATGAAATCCTTGATTTTGCTATAGAAGCAGAACAGGATGCCTTAGAGTTTTACACCAAACTGGCAGAGAGTACCCATAATTTGCAGATGAAAACCGTTTTCGGGGAATTTGCACAGGAAGAGATGCAGCATAAGGCCCGGCTGATGGGCATCAAACAAAACAAGACCATGGAATTCAGTAATGAAAAAGTCATGGATATGAAAGTGGCTGATTTTATAGCTCATGTTACTGTTTCGCCCGATATGACTTATGCCGATGCGCTGATTGTCGCCATGAAGAAGGAAAAAGCGGCTTTTAAATTATATTTAGCCTTATCCGAAAGGGTTGCTGACTCAAATATGAAAGCATTGTTTTTGTCATTGGCACAGGAGGAATCAAAGCATAAGCTTCGCTTCGAGATTGAGTATGATGAGAATGTGTTGAAGGAAAATTGATGGGGAGGGTAGCAATAAACCACGGAGACACGGAGAGCACGGAGAGACACGGAGGGTGCGCTGTTAGTGGGTTAGGCTGTCAGGAGGAGTGGAAAAAGTCATTAATGGTCATTGGTTGTCATTAGTCATTTATTGTCATTAGTCATTAGTCATTAGTCATTTATTGTCAATAGGTACGCTATTATTTT
>Ga0116171_10000653_pt1 | contig 36630 bp, 30 predicted proteins | sample AD_JPNHW2_MetaG_FD_89798 | JGI IMG/M metagenome (GOLD analysis project Ga0116171, IMG submission 89798) | Active sludge microbial communities of municipal wastewater-treating anaerobic digesters from Japan - AD_JPNHW2_MetaG | ecosystem: Engineered > Bioreactor > Anaerobic > Digestate | place... | reverse complement strand
TGCATCGAACCGTAGCGGTTCGTTTCATCCCACCGTGCGGACGAACAGTGTTCTTTCGCAAAAAGCATTCGTTCTTCAAACAAGTGGTCTCATGATTTTTCGCGGGAGGTATCTCTCCTCCGTCATTGCGAGGATTTTCCCTGTAGGGCGCGGCATCCCTGACGCGCCGCGTGGATTTACACGCCGCGTGGATTTACGCGCCGCCGTTTTTCGTAGGGGCGCGCATTGCGCGTCCGTTTCGAACAAACCGGGTCGTCTGAAAGACGACCCCTACAACGGGCGGCCAATAGCCGCCCCTACGGCGTATTTTCATCAAAAAAAGCCCCCCACTGTATTCGTAGGAGAGCTTTGTTTGGCTTATTGCGTATTTAATTTATGGCATTCACCTTTTAAGGCGCGATATCCAAAAACTGAAGGTCGGGGTTTTTTTCTTCTGCCCTTTGCAGGACCCAGCGACCATTGAACAGGAACACCGGCCGCTCCCGCGAATCCGTTACGCGCATAATATCGCTTGAATACGGCAGCAAGTCACGTGAAGTTTCGGGAGAAGTCCAGCGCGCATACTGCGCGGGAAGCGGTTCCACATGTACGTTTACGCCGTATTCGCCCAACATGCGATACGCCAGCACTTCAAGCTGGAGTTCTCCGGCAACGCCCACGATATATTTCTCAACCCCGTAATCGGAATTGCGAAACACCTGGATCGCACCTTCCATCATCAGCTGCTCCATCCCTTTGGTAAACTGCTTGCGCTTGCTGATTTCGAGGGTTGACACAATGGCAAAATGCTCCGCCGGGAACATGGGGATGGGATCAAAGCTGAAGGGTTCCTTTGCAGTGTGAAGGGTATCCCCCAAATTAAACGTCCCGGCATCAAATACGCCGATAATATCTCCTGCATAGGCGTCCTCAACCACGGTGCGGTCCTGCGCCAAAAACTGCTGGGGCTGGGCAAGGCGTACCTGTTTGCCGATGCGGACGTTATAAACACTCATATCTTTTTCGTATCTGCCGGAGCAAATGCGGATAAATGCCAGCCGGTCACGATGTTTCGGATCCATATTCGCCTGTATTTTGAAGATGAAGCCGGAAAACTGATCATCCGTCGGCTCGATCATCCCCTTGTTGGTGTTTCGCTTACCGGGCGGAGGAGCCATTTTAATAAAATCCTCCAGAAACTGCTGAACACCGAAATTGGTCATCGCACTGCCGAAGAACATGGGCGTCAAAGTCCCGTCGAGAACGCGCTCAATGTCAAACACATCGCCCGCTGTATCGAGCAGAGCAATGTCCTCCCGCAGCGCTGCTGCCGCTTTCGCCCCGATAAAGTCATCAAGCGCGGGATCGGCGATATCAATCTGGCGGGAGGCGAGCTTCTGCGTGCCGTGGCTGCCGGAGGACTGAAACAGCTCCAGGCGTCCCAACGGGCGGTTGTATACCCCTTTAAACTCGCCGTTCACCCCAACCGGCCATGTCACCGGATAAGAGCGAATGCCAAGTGTTTTTTCCAGCTCGTCCTGCAGATCAAACGGATTTTTACATACGCGGTCCATCTTGTTCACAAAAGTGAAAATCGGAATTCCGCGCTTTTTGCAGACGTGGAACAGCTTTTTTGTCTGTTCCTCCACGCCTTTTGCGCCGTCGAGCAGCATCACGGCGCTGTCGGCAGCGATCAGGGTACGGTATGCGTCCTCGCTGAAATCCTGATGTCCGGGCGTGTCCAATATGTTGATGCGAAAGCCCTCATAGTCGAAATTCATCACACTTGAGGTGACGGAGATGCCGCGCTGCTTTTCGATCTCCATCCAGTCGGACACGGCATAACGGGCTTTTCTGCCTTTGATGCTGCCCGCCTCTCTGATCGCGCCGCCGTACAGCAAAAGCTTTTCGGTCAGGGTGGTTTTCCCCGCATCGGGGTGGGAGATGATGGCGAAAGTTCTGCGCCGCGCAATTTCCTGTTTGCTGTTTAACACTTGGGTTTGATTCTCCTTAATTTGCACACGTAATGATTTTATGATTTGGATGCCGATCGTTAAAAAAATTAAAAAAAACAAAGGCGATTTAGCCCCGCAACCGAACCATTTTACTCTATGGGGTGGTTTTCGTCAATATCTTTTAATTCCGGTTTTTATTTGTAAGTAAAATCGAACCCAAAAATGTTTAATAGATTGTTTTTGGCGTGATCTTTAATGCGACGCGCCCGTCGTTCCTGTAGGGAAAGGCGGGATGTGGTCATCCCGCCCTACAATTCGGAAAAACCTCGTAGGGGCGGCCATTGGCCGTCCGCGTTGCAAGGGTCGGCTTCCCGGACGACCCGGCGGGCGAATCTTCGCCCGCTCGGAAAGGTCAAGACCTTTCCCTACAAGAACGGTGGATGGGTTTACATCCCCCACAACTCAAACAGCTTGTCCTTGGAGCGTTTCGCGGCTTCGACCGGGCGGATTTCGAAGTTGACCCAGACATTTTCGGTCACAAACGGCTTGAACAGCGTAAAATCGACAGTGCCGCTGCCGACTGCCTCATGTGAGCCGTTTTTATTGATGTCATGGATGTGCATTTCACGCAAATACAGCTGATGTTTTTCGAAAAACAGATAATCATCTTGGATCAGTGTGCCGTTTTTGTACATTTTCCCCGTATCCAGCGTTAAATAGAGTTTTCCGGTGTCGTTGATCAGCTTGCGGACGGCGCTGCGCGAGACCGCGTTCAGACCGCTGTTTTCCACGCAGACCAAAACGTCGCCGCTGTGTTCGGTCAGCACCCGAAGATTTTCATATAACACCGACTCGTAATAGACGATATGGGAGTCGTCGGATTTTTCGCCCGCCTTGCGATAGCGCGGATAATCGCCGGTGTGAAAGGTCATGTGCCGCGCGTTCAGCATGTCCGCCTTTTCGAGAATCCGCTTGAACTGGTCCAAAATACCCTGCCGGATCAGCGGATAGTCGCAGAATAAACTGACATTGTCGCCGGGGGAGTGAAAGGTGATCGCAATCTCTTTTTCCCCGGCGTATTCGCGGATGCGCGCAAGGTCGTCCGCCGTGAGATCATCGAGGAAAAACTCCGGCACGCCCAAATCGAACTGCACAAAGCCGAACCCGTTCGCCTTCGCCGCGTCAATCCCGTCGAAATAATTCTTTGCATATACCGCATGATAGCCGGTTTGCATGGGTGTTACCTCCGTAATATGTCGTAACAATGTAGGGGCGAATCGCATTCGCCCGAAGATGGTATGTAGGGGCGAATCGCATTCGCCCGCCAATTTCGTAGAAAGGGTCCTAAAATGCGGGCGATACGGGCGTCGGCCCGTTGGAATCGCCCTACATAAACGGTCAAGGCCATTCCCTGCAATTATTATTCCGCCTCTTCGGCAAGCGATTTTGCCGCCAGGGCAACGCCGATTTCTAAGTACTCGCGCACGTTCGGCGGGTATGTCCCTTTTACCGAGGCCTCGATGCTCATGACGCCGTCGAAGCCGATGTCGCGCAGCGCATGGCAAAACGCGCCCCAATCGGTCACGCCCGTATAGGGCAGCCAGTGCAGATCTTCGCGCCCGTTGTTGTCGTGAACGTGCAGGGTGCAAAGGTACTCTTTCCCCAAAAGCCGCACGGCGTCGGAGGGCTGTCCAAATACGGCGCAATGCCCTGTATCGAGGCAGACGCGCATAAAAGGGGAATCGATTTCTTTGACGAATTTTAAAATTTCGTCAGCCCGCGCAAGTGAGAGGGCGGGCATCGAGGTGTTCTCAAGGCAGAGAACGGTGCCGCATTTACGCGCCTCCTGCGTGAGCAGCGAGTAAAATCGCAGATTGATCTCCCACAGCTTCTCCGGCTCGGGATCGCTCTGCCAGCCGTAAGGCATCAAGGGGTGAACGGCAAGGTATTTACAGCCGAGCGCAGCAGCGCCGTAAAGCGCTTTCACCATCTCCTCAAACCGCTTTGCGCGGTCTTGCTCCGTCGCATCCTGCAGCGGGTAGCGCCAGGGTCCGTGGGCCTGAAAAATTTCAATGCCGCTTTCTTTTGCGTTCTCGCGAATGAACTTCAGTTTTCGCTCAAACTCCGCATCAGAGCAGGTGAAAAGCTCGTTTTCCGCGTCTCCGAAACTTTGAAAGTCCACACAGTCGAAGCCGTGCATTTTCATGCGGGCAAAATCGCCGGCATTGGGAACCGCTTTGAAATAACCGGTGGATGAAGTTCCGATTCTCATATATTCTCTCCTGTTCTATGCTATCACAAAATATCAACCGCAAAAATTCGCGCCTCGGGGCAGCCGTGCGTTTTTAACGGGGTAAACCGGACAGCCGACGCAACCGCTACAAAACGGTCGACGACCAGCCGTTGATGGTTGTCCGTGACCTTTGCGACCGTTTTCCATTCACCGTCCTCCCACACCTCGACGCGGTAGGATTTAACCATCGTATCGGGGAACTTGGTCGAAGTGTCCCCGCGTTCGAGATTGCAATTCATCCCCATTTTGCGCCGCCCGTCGCGGTCTCCGATGGTCTCCCGGCGCAGGTCGGAATCGAACACCATGCGAATTCCGTGTACGGCGCGGGTGGATTCAAAGCTGAATGTAATGCTTTCGCCCAATTTCCCGACCCATTTGTTTTCGCTGTCCGGCAGTTCGCGGTCGATGCCGTTTCTTAAAATCTCGGCGCTCTCCGGTGAAATTGCGGCCTCCAGCGTCAACGGCGAGGGCTTGCGCCGGTTAAAAGGCAGCGTCGCGTCGTCCTCCAAGAGTTGCTCTTTCAGCTCGCCGAGGTGCGCCAGATAGATGCCCCGGGGGGTTACGGCATATTTCACGCAGAGGGCGGCCGCCGTTCCGACGGCTTGTCCTAACACCGCGCAGGTCGCCATCACGCGGCTTGAACTCATCGCCGCATGGGTTGCCGAGATGTTGCGGCCCGCAAACAGCAGGTTATCGATATTTACGGAGTATATGCACCGGTAGGGGATGCCGTAGAGCGACGGGGCGGGATGATAGACGGTCGGAGGGCCTTTGTGGCGAAATCCGTCGGGGTGGTGGTCGTCCATCGGCCAGCCGCCGTAAGCGACAATATCTTCAAACCGACCCTCGCTGCGGACGTCGTTCTGTGTCAGAACATGATCCCCGATATAACGGCGGCTCTCCCGTTTTCCGGGCAGCATGCCCACCCAGTCAACGCCCCAGTCGTCGGCTTTCACCTCGCCGCTATTTTTGACATAATCGACAACGCCCCAGGTCAGCTTTTGCAGGTCATCCCGGATTTCCTCGGTGTCGTGAATGGTGTCGCGCGTGCCGCCCAACTCCATCCACCACCAGTTTTCCAAAGGGACGGACGGGTCGGCGCTGCCCCGGTTTTCAAGCTGCTCTTTTGTGATCTTTTCCGCCCAAAAAGGCGGTTTGAACTCGATTTTGCGGTCATATTGACGCATCTGCATCAGGCAGCTGAGCCCCATCGTCTTCTTGTCGGCTGTCTCGGGGGCGATGTCCTCGCCGTACTGCGCGCTCGATTCGCGCCCGACGGTGAACGCGGCGCCGGATAGTGGCGCGAGGATGCTGTCACCGGAGCAGTCGATGAAATAGTCCGCCGTGACGGTATGCCAGGTATAAGTCGTCAGCTGCCAGCCGCGCACCGAGGCGATCCGGCTGTCGGAGGCCATCGCCAAGCCGTTGCAGCTGCAGTTCAAAAGCAGATCGATATTCGGCTCAAAACGGACCTTTTCATATAAAATGCTGTCCCGGATCGAATAATTGCGCTCGGGGTTGCGCCACATATTTTCGATGTTGATTTCCTCGATCAGCCCGGTTTCGCGCATCCCGCGAGCGCCGCCCACCCACATCCGGATCTCCGACGAGGCGTTGCCGCCCAATACGGGCCTGTCCTGCATCAGCACGACTTTGGCGCCCCTGCGCGCCGCCGAGATCGCGGCGCACATTCCGGCAAGCCCGCCGCCGACGACGCAGACATCGGCATGATGCAGAATTTCTCTCAAATTCATCGCTGATCTCCTTTATGATCCAGCATAAACTGCACATTCATGCTGTCTTTTCTTGAATGGTCGGGCGAGAACGCGCAGAGCAGGGCAACGGCTTTACCGCCGTCAAAAACCAACTGCGGGCGCTCCAGCGCATCGGCGTGCTGCCGTTCTCCGTCCGCCCGAATAAAATCCAACGTAAACGCGAGCGGATTCGCGGACGGCTGCCAGTCGACGCCGTCGCCGGATTCAAACAAGGCGACGGACACGGTACCGATTTTGGTGAAATAACCGTGAAAGTCCTTGACGAGCGCATAAAAACGCCCGTTTTCAACCCAGATAAAGGGGTCTTCGACCGACCACGGATTTTCGGGATTGACCATGATCGGGCCTTTGAGCTTTTCAAACGGCCCCATCGGATGCTCCGCCCGGGCGACGCCGCAGACCACCGCTCCGCCCGCCGGAGGTACGCCCTGTGCAACTCCTTTATAAACCATATAGATTTTACCGTCGCCGCCGACGGTCACGGTCGGATTGCTGACCATCAGCCCGTCAAAAGAACCGGGCGTCACATCGATCACCGGGGTATCGGACGAATGCCACGGCCCCGCCGGATGCTTTGCCCAGGCCGCTCCGATGCGCTGGTTGTTTCGATGCGACCACCGGTGCGCATCACACGGAACACAACCGGCTTGTCCGCCCGAAGCACCGCTGTTTTGCATAAAGTAAAGATAATAAAAGCCGTTGTGCCGAAGCATGGTCGGATTGTGAAAAACCTCCGCATGGTTTCCCAAAAGAGTGATTTCTCCGGTATATCGGTACGGCCCGTCGGGCGAATCGGACACCGCATGACCGAGAACGGAATCCGTCACCCAGGCGTCAAAGCCCTTTTCTTTGGGCCATTTTGAAAAAATCATATGGAAAAGGCCGTCGTCATCCTTTTGCACCGTCGCACACCAGACGAAAAACTCGTCCAGCGCGAAAACCGCGTGACGCTGCAACGGCAGGATTTCGGAATAAAAATTCATCGTTTCACCTTCCGGCTTGGTTTGGTTCTTTCAAAATATAAACTTTTCCCGATTAATTGTCAATTGTTTACGGTTAAGGTAGGGGTGATACGGGCACAGCCCGCTGCGTTCGTCCGCCCCTACTTTTGCTGTTGTCATTCCACCGTGACCGACTTGGCAAGGTTGCGCGGCTTGTCGATGTCGCAGCCGCGCTGTAAAGCCACATAATAGGCAAACAGCTGCAAAGGAATAACACTGAGAGACGGCAGCAAAATCGCATGAGTCTCGGGCACCGTGATCACGGCGTCGGCGATCTTGCCCATTTTCTCTTTACGGCTCTCGGAGGTCAGCGCCATGACCTCCGCGCCCCGCGCCTTGACTTCGACGATGTTGCTGACGGCCTTGTCAAACAGCGGCGCATAGGTCCCGAGCGCAACCACCAGCGCGCCCGGCTCGATCAGCGAAATCGTGCCGTGTTTGAGTTCGCCGGAGGCGTAGGCTTCGGAGTGGATATACGAAATCTCTTTGAGTTTTAGCGACCCCTCCAGCCCCATGGCATAATCGAGGTTGCGCCCGATAAAGAAAATCGAGTTGTGGTTGAACCAGCGCGAGGCGAAATACTGGATATCGGAAATCTGCGCCAACACCGCATTCATCTTCTCGGGCAGCGTTAATATCGCGCTTAAAATCCCGTCATATTGTTCGGGGCTGACCGTGCCGAGCAGATCGGCGATATAAAGCCCCAATAAATCCATCAGCACCAACTGCGTGCTGTACGCCTTGGTGGTTGCGACCGCGATTTCAGGGCCCGCCCGGGTGTAGAGCACATGGTCGGCATTACGCGCAATCGACGAGCCGACCACATTGACAATCGAAATCGTCTTTGCGCCCCGGCGTTTGGCTTCCGACATCGCCGCCATCGTATCGAGGGTTTCACCCGACTGGCTGATGACGACGACGAGCGTATTCGCTCCGGCGAGCGGTTCGCAGTACCGAAATTCCGAAGCCAGCACGACTTCCACCGGAATGCGCAGCAGCTTTTCCCAGATGTATTTGCTGACCATGCCGACATGATAAGACGACCCGCAGGCGACGACATAGATGCGGGATAACGTTTTAAAATAATCCGGTGAAATGCAAGTCAGTTCGGGCATGACAACGCGGTTATTTTTTACGCGCGGGGAGACCGTGCGCCGGACGGCCTCGGGCTGCTCCAAAATCTCTTTGTACATAAAATGCGGATGGCCGCACTTTTCGGCTGCCGTGATGTCCCAGTCAACGGTGCGGCGGGTCTTTTCGACCGGAACCAGTTCGCTGTTATAAACATCGATGCCGTCCGCGGTCAGAACGGCGATCTCGCCGTCCTCCATATAGCTGACCTCGCGAGTGTAAGAAATCATCGCGGTCACGTCGGAGGCGATGAAGTTAAACCCGTTTCCGTACCCCAAAATCAGCGGGCTGTCTTTCCTTGCGGCGATCAGCGCGCCGGGGTAGTCGCTGCACAAAACCCCGAACGCATACGAGCCCTCGATACGGTGCAGGGTGCGCGAGACGGCCTCGAGCATGTCATGGCACTCGTTATAATAAAACTCAAGCAGCTGCGCGGCGACTTCGGAGTCGGTGTCGGAGGTGAATTTGACGCCCTTTTTGAGCAGCGCGTCTTTGATCTCCATATAATTTTCGATGATGCCGTTATGTACGAGCGCGATGCTGCCGGATTCGCTGACATGCGGGTGGGCGTTGACGTCGTTGGGCTCGCCGTGGGTCGCCCAGCGGGTGTGCCCGATGCCGAGTGTCCCGTCAAGGTCTTTTCCGCCGTTCACAAGGCCCGATAACACCGAAAGGCGCCCTTTGGCCTTCTTAATATATAATTTGCCGTCTTCGGTTCTTACCGCGATACCGGCGGAGTCGTAGCCCCGATATTCCATCCGCTCGAGACCGTCCAACAAAATCGGCGCGGCCGGTTGTTTTCCGACAAATCCGATGATTCCGCACATAAAAATACCCCCGAATCAAAATCCCTATTGCATATTACCAGTATATGACTCGCTTATGCCGTTGTTGTGAAGCAATGATCCCGAAAGTGTTACGCGACTTATTTTACCAAACGGGAACAGTGAATACAAGATAAAAATCGCCGCCCCGAATTTCGGAGCGGCGATTTGAATTTGTCATCCTGAGCGAAGCCCGAAGATGTTCATTTTCTGTTACCGAATCGACAATTCGGGCGCAGTCGAAGGATCTCGCCGCCGCAAGGTTCTCGGCAGCCTGACCGAGGGCTGTCATCTCTCGAGGATCTGATTTTTTGAAGTAACAATGCTGATCGTGACAGCAACCGCAAGGATCGCGGCAAAGATGATCAAGATAATCTGAAAGCTGTTATCCGGTTTTTCTTCGGCGATTACCGGGGCAGCGATACTTCCGATCTCCCGGTGCTTCACGCTGACCAGCGTCGGATAGGCATATCCCGGATCGTTCCCGCCGAATTCCCAGACGGCCGTCAAATCCCAGCCGACGTACGCGGCTTTCTCTTTTAATTGCGCGTCGGTCAGCGCAACCGCATTGGCAGAGACGTCCGTGCCGTTGATACCGCCCGAAGCCGCGTCTTCCGAATAGAAGCAGTTCCTGACGGTTCCGGGGGAAAACCACCCGCTGATGCCGCGCGCCCAGCCCGCCACACCGCCGACTTTTTGAGTTCCGTTCACCTTTCCGATGTTGTAACAATTTTGAATGGAACCTGCAATACTGATGGTGCCGGCGATATCTCCCGCCACACCGCCTGCCTTTTGGTCTCCGCTGACCGCTCCGGTGTTGTAACAGTTCAGAACGGTACAGGCAGTCGCCTGACCCGCGACCCCGCCGACATAGTTGCCGGTTCCGCTCACCGCGCCGATATTATAGCAGCTGCTGACCTTGCAGTCGTGCAGATGTCCCGCGATCCCGCCGATTCTGCCGATTCCGCTGATCGACCCCGTGTTGCAGCAGTCGCTGACGGTGCAGGTGACGGCAAAGCCCACGACCCCGCCGCCTTGTATTCCCAGACCCGTGACAGCCCCGGTATTGGAACAGTTTTTGATCACGGAGACATGTTTCGCTTCGGTAACCGCATATCCGACTACGCCTCCGATGCCGTTTTTGTTCCCCTCGGTAAAAACGCCGCTGACCGCCCCTGTGTTGCTGCAGCCGGTGACGACGGCGGCGTTCATGTACCCCACAATACCGCCGACAGCGCGGTTCCCGCTGACCGAACCCGCGTAAGAACAATTCGTGACTTCGCAGAAAAAGGCAGATCCGACAATGCCGCCGATGTCGGCAGCGCCCTTGATATAGCTGTTCGTAACCTTCAGATTTTTAATGGCTCCGTGTGTGTAAACAGCTCCGAACAGACCCCGGTTATCGCTCTCCATTTTGCTGTACATTCCGCTGACGGTATGCCCGCCGCCGTCGAAGGTGCCGCAAAACCGGAACATGTCGGTTCCGATCGGTGCCCAGGTGAAGGCCGGGCCGCTTTTGTCCCAGTTCTCCCAACCCGAGGTGTCGTTTAATACAATGTCGCTTGTGAGTTTGAAAAACGAGAATTCATAGGTGGACGTTCCGATGCTGACACTGCGCGATAAAAATGCCAGCTGCTGCGGTGTTTGAATGAGAAAGGGGTCCTCGGCGGTGCCCGTCCCGCCGCCGAATTCCTCGGCGACTTTGCCGTCCCAAACGGGGCTTTCCGCGAAAATCGGAATTGCCGTAACAGGCAGCAATAAGAGGACCGAGATCAATGCGATCAAAAGAAAATGAAAGCGTTTCATAAACTCTCCTTTCGTACGGTTCACCGGTGAACGGAGCGGATCCACCGTTAAAAACATAACGGTGAATCGCGCTTTTTAATTCCTCGTACCGATTCGCCCCGATATAATTCTCTTTTAAACTTCGCTTCTGTTTACAAATTCAGTATATTCCGAAAACGATGCAATGTAAACAGTTACCATGGAAAATATATCAATTCTTCATCGAAACCTCATAAAGAGCCGAAAAAAATCGCCGCTCCGAAATTCGGGGCGGTGATTTTGGAAAATGGAGGCGGGTAAATCCCTTTAATTTGTAATCAATAAACCTTGGAGACCGTCGAAGAGGTATAGACGGGTTCGGAGGACTTCACGGGTTCGGGGTAATTGTATTTCGGGCCGTCGAACTCGATGCGCGAGATCTGCGAGAAATCGCTGAGCTTGTTGGCGGCGAGGATGTTGTTCGAAAGCGTATAGATCGCGTCGCCGATATACATGCCGCGCAGAACGTTGGTGCTGTAGTTGTATTCGCTTCCGTAATTGCCGTTCGAATGGGTGATGCGGCCTTTCTCGTAAAAGCCCTTCTGCGCGTCGTAGCCGAGCACGATATAACCGGAGAACACGGTTGTGCCGTATTCGCGGATATCGGCGCCGTCTTTGACTTTCGTGATGTTGATCGGGAAGCCGATCAGGTTCTTTGCCTTGTCGAACAGCAGCGCCTTGTGGTCATAGGACAGGTCGGAGTAAGTGCCCCGGTCGCCGATATAATAAGTGCTGAGTTCCTTGGGGTTGCTCGGGTCGGAGACGTCGTACATCGCGACTTTGAAGCCCATGGTCAGGCCCGTGGTGCCGGTGACGTCTTCAATGGCGTCCATGCCGAAGCCGATCACGAGGTTGTCGGCATAGGGCTGCAGATACTGTGAAAATCCCGGAATTTTCAGTTCGCCCTGAACAAAGGGTTTGGCCGGATTTTCGAGGTTGATGACGAAGAACGGGTCGGTCTGGCGGTAGGTGACCGCGTAGGCTTTTTTGCCCTCGAAGCGCACCGAGTACATGTTTTCGCCTTCGGCCAATCCTTCGAGTTTGCCTACGGTCTTCATATCGCTGCCGAGCACATAGAAATTGTTGTGCTGCTTGTTGTTGTTTTGATAATCCCAGCTGTTCGTCGCCACGCGCAGGTTATTCTCGTATTCATCCATCGCGAACTGGCTGCACAGATTGCCTTTGACGGTGCCGGTAGCGACGACCTTCAGGGTGTTCGAATAGGCGACCTTGGTGATGTCTGTGTAACTGCCGAGCGGGTTGTAATAGTAGTAATTGCCGACGGAAGTCTTTTCGATTCTTTCTTCGTATTCGTACCGGTTCTGGGTCACATACACATTCTCGGTGTTCGCGTAGATCGTGGCGATATCGCCCATGACGGTCACCGACTGTGCGGGCGCGTCACTCTTGAGGTCGACGGTGCTGATCGTGCCGAAGGACAAATTCTCGGTCTTCGGGACGATATAGCAGCGGTCGGGCGGAAGGATGGTCATCTTGTCGGAGACGACCGAGTCCATCGTGCGCGGGATGACGGCTTCGGCGTCGAACGCCTTGAGGCCGTAGAGATAGCTGTAGGCATATTTGCAGGAGATGAGCAGCAGTTTGCCGTTGCTGACGCGGGCGTCGTTGTAGGAACCCTCCTGCTCGAAGGAACGCGTGAGTTTGGGATTGGCTTTATCGGCCAGATCGTAGATCTCGACGCGGGTGACGCTGTTATTCGCGGAGGTCGGGGCAAATTCCGCGGCGAAGGTCTTATAGTAGGCGGTATTTGGAGTCATCAGCAAAACCAGTTTGTTTTCGGCCAAAAAGATCTCGGAAATTGTGTTGTCTTTGTTGCTGTATTCCCAGACCTTCTGCATATTCCCGCCGTTTGCTTTGACGATGGAAACGGTGCAGTTGCTGTAATAGCGATTGACGACGAAGTAGAGATATTCGCCGTCGGTCTTGATGATGTCGGCCTCGTCGACGCCTTCGACCTGAACGTTGGTCGCAGAATAATCCCTCTGGCCGGTCTTGCCTGCGTCGTTTGAATTGACGGCTGCGGGCGCCTGAGGCGCCGCCGCGGTTGATCCCGCGCCTTCCGTGACGGCCCCGGCGGTTTTCATATCGCCGCCGAGGGCATATCCGTAGCTGCCGTTTTTCTGTTTTTCGGCATAGGTCTCAAAAACCTTTTTGACGGCGCTGTAATCTTTCCCGGCGGTGTCTTTGGAGGCGGTAATGGCTGCCGGTATGCTGACAGGGGTTGTGTCCGTGGTCTGTCCGGCGTTTTCATTTTGTGCCATGCTGATCGGCGCGGCTGCCTTGTCGGGCGTAAAAATATTTTCGGCTCCGGGCAGGTTCGGCAGGATGAGGAACGCGGCCGCGACCAGCAGGAATGCGGCGGCGATTGAGGCAAAGCGCCGAACGGGGAATCGGACGACTTTTTCTTTGTTTTGTCCGGCTTTTTCAAGAAGTTTTCCGATGTTTTTCGGCAGCAGCGAATCGGGGACCTTTTCGGCCGCCGGATCGTTGAAAATTTCCTGAAACCGTTTCTTCAGCCGATCGATTTCATTTTCATTCGGAAGTTCATTTTTCATATTCATATCCATCCTTCAAGTTAAGGTAGGGATGTTCGGCTTAAGAGCCAAACTTAGGTTTGAAAAATCAGTTTTTCAAACTTCCCTTTTCGGAGTGCAAAGCCGAAAGCCGCTCTAAATTGCGGCCAGGCCGTTTCGGAGTGCGCCCAGGGCTCTGTGGAGCCGTACGCGCACGTTTCCGGCGGTCATACCGAGCATCGAAGCGATCTCGTCGGAAGAGTATCCGCCCTGAACCGACAGCAAAACGATGTTTTTGTCATCGGGCTTCAGGCGGTCGAGCATCTGGCGGAGCGCGGTTCTGGTTTCGGGGTCCACCGCGCTTTTGTCCGGAATGTCGATCGGTTCGTCTTCTTCGTTATATAACGGAATGACGGTTGCCGAGCGCTCTCTCAGACGGCTTTTGCAGGCGTTCTGCAGGATTTTAATAAACCAGAATTTGAACTTGTCGCGGTCGCGCAGGCTTTCGAATTTTGCGTACGCCAGGGTAATGGCCTCAGACACGGCGTCTTCCGCGTCCTCGGCGTTTCCCATAAAATAGAAGGCGTAACGGTAAAATTCGGTATAAAACCGGGCATAATACTGTGTGAAAAGCGCCTGTTTGTGTGTGTTGGGGTCATCGGCCATTATAATCCCTCCGCTTCACGTTCATAAGAGACAGGAAAACGTCGAATCGTTACAAGTTTTTCAAGAAAGTGCATAAAAAGCCGCAGATAGAAAAAAATAACTATAAATCCTGCGGACCGCACATCGGACTTAGCAAGACCGGATCGGTCGATTTGATCAGAAAGGATGGTTTATCCATGGAAAAGGACGATCAAAACAAGAAAAAGGAGAGTAAATTTATCGCCTACATCACAGGCAAGGGGTTTTACAAAGTCATCGGTCTCTGCATTGCGCTGGTCGTGCTGGCAGCCTGGTTCATCACTTCGGTTTATAAAAACAGAGTCGGAGGAGAGGTTCAGGGCACTTCCTCCGCGGTGACGAGCGAAGCAGCTTCACAGACCGGCGGCATCACCTTTGAGAGCGGTTTGTCCAGCGAGCTTTTCGGACCCACCGCCAACCAGAGCAGCCAGGCCACGGTGCCGGCGAATCAAACTTCGGAAGACGCCGCGGCGGCGAACGCTTCAGCGGCTGCAGCGGCTGAGTCGGAAGACACCGGGACTGCGGAGGAATTTTTGTTCATCATGCCGGCGAGCGGCGAAATCATCCGGGAATATTCCGCAGGGCTTCCGGTGTATTCGCCGACTTTTTCGGACTGGCGGGTGCACAATGCGGTAGACATCGCCGGTGAGGCCGGGACTCCCGTACGCGCGATGGCAGCCGGCACAGTAACCGCAATCACTTCAGACATGCTTTGGGGGACCACGATCGTCATCACCCACGAAAACGGATACGTCAGCAAGTATTGCGGCCTCGGCACCAAACCGACCGTGAAAGTGGACAGTGTCGTCGAAGTCGGGCAGGTCATCGGTTCCATCGGAACGACCGCGCAGGCCGAAGCCGCGGACAAGCCCCATCTCCACTTCAGTTTAACAAAAGACGGCCTGTCCGTCAATCCGATTGAAGTCATCGCCGCTATCAATTAATTGAATTTGAGGTGAATCATTCCAACTCCGGCAAGAACGCGGATGCATGATGACGGCGTCCGCGTTCTTGACATGGAAAGGTATATTCTGTATGATACGTTCATAGAAGCAGAAGAGACAAGGAGGGGACAGTCATGCCGAAGAATCGGAAAAGATGGATTTATTGGGTAATCTGCACGCTTGTGCTTGCCGGTGCCGCGGCGATCATTCTCGCATCGCTTCCGAAGGAGGAAGTGATTTCCGCGGACCGGTTCGACGGGATCGTAAAGCTCTCGGAACTCCCGGAAAGCGATTGTCTCGAATTTATCAAGTCCCGAAAAATATCGGTTCCGGATGAACTCGGAAGCGACGAAATCGGCAAATTCGTCAAAGACAGCATTGTCCGGTTCGAGGCCGACCCTTACGCGCCGGCGGTGTATGATTCCGGCGTCACGGTGAAATTCGCGGAGGACATCCGAACGGCGGTCAATCAATATCATAAAGTGCCGACCCTTCAAAACGGTACATACGAATTTGACAAGTGCCTCTATATGACCCCGATCAGCTCTTATTATCCGTTTGAGGGTACCGGCGAAGAGTATATCGTCAGCGCCGATGCTTTTCAGATCGTAAATCTTCGTTACCCAAACGAAAGCAAGAAAATCGAGGTCGGTATCCGGACGGTTCAGCCGGTCGATATCAATACTTGGGACGCGAGATTTAAATTTCTTATTACCGGAGATGCCGTGGATATCAGCGGATATACCCACCGCGCCTGTTATCCGGTCAGCGAGCGGTATCAGATCTTGCTTATGGATGACGAAATTTGGCTTGCGGCGGTCACTTCCGATTCGGGCGTTTTTTGGTCGATCTATAAACTCAAACCCGCCGCGTAGACGATTATTATAGCAAAATCTCCCCGGTCCGCTCGTCCAGGAAAACCGTCTGCGACGGTTCGAGGGTGAACTTGACCGGCTTTTTGTTTTTCAGAATGATTTCGCGTTCGCCGCCGTCGCGGCTTTGAATCATAATCAGTCCGGCTCCCGCGAGAGTGGCGTCGTCATTCCCGTTATAAATATGGCAGCCGCAGGCTGCGAACAGCTTGCGCAGCTGGGACGGCTCGGTCGGCGGCAGCGCGAAAAACCAGTCGGTGTGGTCTTTTTGCTCCTTTTTGGCTGCGGCGCATGTTCCGTCGGCATTGTATTTTCCGAGACAGACCGCATCGGGGTCGTCCGGTGAAAACAGCGTCTGTGTGATTTCGGGGCTCTTTTGTTCGGGTGAATTGGGATTGAATTTGACCCCGGGAATCAGACCGCCGAGTGTGCCGCCGATCGTATGATCAAGCGTGATTTCCGGCAGCAGAACGCAGGAGTGCTCCGATATCTGAATCCCCGTGATCTCGCTGACAAAATCGACACTCAGCCGCTCGCCGTCGGTGCAGGCAGGCGCGGTCAGCCAGATGAGATTGCGCCCGTTCTTTCCGGCTGTTTCGCGCACTTTCCGGCGCTGCCGCTCAGTCATATAGAAGCAGTTGCAAAACACAATCGCTTTGTATTTGTCGAGCGGCATATAAAACAGGTCGGAAAGATAACAGGTCTCGACCGCCGCGCCGCTCTTGTAAGCGGCCACCGGTGTGATATTGACCGAGATTTCATCGGTGATCGGGTCGTTTTTGGACGAAGTCGCGGTCTGCAAAAAGACCTTGGTGTCAAACACCAGCAACACGTCGGCGGGCGCTGTGTGCGGCTGATGAAACTGTCTGTCCGCCAGCGCCTTGAGTTTCACGATGTCGGTGCGGTATTCGGGTTCTTCCCACCAGCCGGCGGAAAACAGATAGCCGAAATCGTAATACCAAAGCCCCGCGCCGCGCAGAATCGACTGCATCACGCACTTGCGGTTGTTTTGGATGCTGGTCGGCTTATCGAAGACATACATTCCGCCGAGCACCGTTCCGTCCGCGGTCGGCTGGTCCATCTCGTCGAGCCATAACTTGCCGTGAGCAGTGACCGATTCGATCAGCCCGCGCGATAATCCCGGTCCGCCCGGTTCGCGGCAGCTCTTGTTGTAAGCGCCCGGCGCGCACAGAAAATCGATGTCGGGCGAGGTCAACAGTTCTTGCTCCATCAAATGTCCGCCTGCGGCAGCTCTGCCGAACACCGAGATATAATAGCCGTAAAACGCGCCGGTCAGGATTTTACGGGGCCAGTTGTTTTTAATCAATTTTGCAAAGCCGAGAATCGAATCGGTGACGGTTTTATGCTGGCATTCGTAATAGTCGGAGACAAGGCGTTCTTTCTTGGGGTCGCGGAAAATGCCGCAGGAGACCGTATTCCGTTCAATCCCCGGCACTTGAACCGAAGAAAAATCACCGCCGTATTTTTCGGTTAAGAACTTTGCAAACCGTTTTCGCATCGGCTCGGAGATGTCGGGGTCGTGGTGTAAAAACGCCCAATAGTGGTTTTCGCCGTAGACGCCGTTTGCGATCTGAATCGCAAACACGCGGCCGCCCTCGGGGGTCTTTTCAAGTTCACACAAAAATCGCTCAACTTGGCGGCTCATGTAGTCATACCACAGTTCCGAGGCATAACTGCACGAAGCGCGCGGTTTTAAATCGTCCTCGATATACCCGCGGAATTTCGGCAGATAATCGGGCAGGGGAACGGTTTCGGCATCGGCGAATCTCGTCAGGGTCTCGGGATGGGCGTTGATCCACCAAAACGGCGGATTGACGTGCAGCCGCAGCATTACCGCGCAGTCGGAGCGTAAATCCATCGCGCCGCGAATCTGTTTTTTTGCAAATGTGATGTCGAGTTTGTCCCCGGGGAACAGCATATCGTTGAAATTGACGTCAAACTGGAACAACCGGAAACCCATCTCGGCAAAGAGCCCGGTGTTATAGCCCGAGATGCCCTCGAACGAGCGGTTTCCGGTCGGCTTGTCGGTCAGCGCATAAAGCATCGGGGTCACGGGTTCCCCGTTCAGGTGAATGGCGGGTTTGCCTTGATAAAATTTGACTGCCGCATCAATTTTCGTTTTCAATTTTAGATTCCTTTCCGGTTTCAGACGATGCGGAATTTTTAAACGCCTTTTCATCCCCGAACCTTGCCCGATACAGCAGCTTACCTGAAAGCAACATACCCAACATCATCGTCAGCGCCAGCAAATCGATGACGATGACATAACCCGGCCATCCGAAAATGCTTTCGAGTGACGCGATGATGGTGCCGGCAGGTGCTTTATTGATATAAAGAAAATTCGTTTCCAGAACTTTGTTGATAAAAAAGACGGCGATAAGCGCTGCGTTGCCCGCTCCGGCAATCCAGAAAAAAGCCCTCAGAGCCGGCTTCATCTTTTCGACAAACAGCAGATAAAGCGCGCCCATCACGAGCAGCACATGGCTCATGATGAACAATATCGCTCTCGGCAGACCCGGCGCCGGGTGATTGCTTCCGGGAAACAGCGCGACAGCCAGCCCTGCCGGAATTCCGATCAAAAAGCAGAAATGAAACAACGGTTTCAGGGGCTTTATCAGGCAGACGCAAAGTAAAATTAAGTCGATGTGGCACAGATGCAGCGAAAACAGATCATACCACTCGAATACGCCGTTACAGGCGTCCATCACATACCGGCCGCCCCTGCAAAGCACAATCACGACCGCGAACAAAATTCCGAGAATTCTGCGCTGCCGTTTCGTTTTTGCGCGAACACCCAGCAGAATGAAAATTAAGCCGACGGAGACCGATGCCAGCAGCGTCAGCAGATGTACAGGCGAAAAGCCCTTAAAATCCGTAATCATTATGCTATCGGAATACGCTCGAGAGAGGAGGGAAGAACACCTTTGACTATGAGCTTTCCATTCTCAACTGTCATCAATTCGACATTCGCGCCGGATTTTTCACAGGTGCGTTCGATAAAACCATCCAGCGTATCGACAATGAAATACTCGTTCGAATCAATTAAATCATTCGGAATCGTGATACCCATTACGCTGATTTTTTCGACACGAAGGCCTTCAATATGATTGTTGACCACAGAACCGGCGATTTTGCCGTAGAGGTTGACGGAGGCCGGAATCAAACCGAGCATCGGAAGCGCTCGTTTGGCGTCCTCCATCGTATAATCACCGTTCAGTACTTTTTCGAAAACGTAAGCTGTGTCCAGCTTTCCGGAAGCCTCAATGGTGCCGTCTTCGTTAATCAGAATCTGCACGTTCTTAATCGCGTGATAAGAAGAACGATTCTCGTTGGAAAAGGAAGTCAGTTCCTCACTGGTCAGGGCGGTGTCCGTCGAATGCAAACCCGAATAAACATATTTGTAATCTTCTGCTTTTCCGGTTTGCGGCGCTTCATCTTTTTGATATCCGAATTTGCTCATGGCGCTCAAATAACCCGCCTGGGTGGATTTGACGCCGAGATTGACAGGCAGAACCAGTCCCGGAACCAGAAAAGTAACCGCGACAAAGCCCAGCAGCAGCACGATGATCACGATTAAAAACGCAATCAGACCGCCGTGCTTTTTTGGCTTTACGGCTGCGGCAGCGCCGGGCTGCCCCGGATAAACGGGCTGGGGCTGATAGACCGGCTGCTGATAGACCGGCTGCTGATAGACCGGCTGCTGATAGACCGGCGGCGGGGTCGGAGCAGAGGCGGTTTTTACCGTGCCTGCGGTGGTTTGGCCGCATTTCGGGCAGAAAGCGGCGTTGTCCGGAATCTGTTGCCCGCATTTGTTGCAAAACATAAGTATATTGACCCACCTTTCGAAAATTTCGGAACGCTGTTTGAATTGAAAAGCCGGAAATAACACGTAAATTATACCAAACCCATCATGCTTCGTCAATCGGTTTTACGCTGACAGGACCGGAACTTGACAGAGCGGGTCCCCATACTTATAATCGGGAACATACGGGCCGGGAAGAATCGTTGACGAATCGATGAGCGAACCTGGTGAAAGGGTTGGTTATGACCGAAATCAATCAGGCATCTTTACTAAAAGCATTGAGCAAAAAGCTCAACACATCGGTACAAAGCGCCGATTATACCATCGAGACCCTGAACGGCGGCACGCTCGGTGACGTGGCAAAACTGACCGGAAAAGCCCAAACATCAGACGGCAAAAAGCCTTATACTATTGTATTAAAAATTCAGAAGAAGTGGGAGCGCCCGGGTGATCCCGATTCCTGGCGCAGGGAATATGACCTTTATCAGTCAAACTTCGGGGACATCTTCACCGAACCCCTTCGCTGGCCTGAGTGTTACCTCGCTGAGCTGAACGACGACAAAATCGAGCTGTGGATGGAATACATCAGCGGCGATTCGGGCGAAAACCTCGACTTCGAGGCACTCCGACTTGCAGCAGCCGAATGGGGGCGTATTCAAGGCCGGCTTTATGCCCATCCCGAAAAATTGACCGGTATCAAATGCCTGAGCGATCCCGGCCGGCTCTTCAGAAACTTCGAAGAATGGCATACGCGGACTTATTCCTATGAATTCCTGACCTCCGAAAAATGCCGCCTGCCGGGCTTTTTAAAGCAGCTGCTCAAAGATGGAAGCATCAAACTATGCGGCGGTAAATCGTTTGAATACGCTTTGCTGCGCTCCGATTCGTGTGACATCCCCGAACACCTGAAACGCATGCTCACGGAACTTGATGAGAATAAGGGCGAAGTGTTTGCGCGGTTGAAACGTCTGCCGATTGTTTTTTGCCATCGGGACTTTTGGATCGAAAACATCTTTGTCTCAGACGGGCAAATCCGCCTGATTGACTGGGACGGTGCGGGACTCGGCTGTTTGGGCGAGGATATCGCGTCCCTGATCTTCGACGACACAGAGACCGACAACCTGCATGCCTGTTTCCGCGTACTTTTCCCCGCCTATGTCAACGCCGTGTCGGAATATATGGAAGTCCCGCCGGACTTTTATCGAACGGTCACCGATTTGATTTTGATCACGTTCGGCTATCGCACGGCGCAAAAACATATGTTCACGCAAGACCCCGAAACGAAAAAAGATCAGATCAAACGGCTTCAGGCCGTCCATGATTGGAGATCTTGATCGCTCATTAAACTCTGTATCGGGTTAAAAGAGGTTACCCCTTTTCAAGAATCGATATAGAGGACCGTCCTTGAATTCCGTATAATAACAATATTTGTTTGGAAAGGCGGCAATTCGGATAAACATGTATCAGTTAGAAATACTCGAAATTTCAAATCAATTGATCAATAAAACTCAACTGGCGCAGCATGGCATTCATAAAGGACTCGAGGGCGGAACGGCGTTTCTTTATAACGGGGAATTTCACATGTTCACCACCGAAGAGCTGATCACCTGGGACTTGACCCGAAACGGCCACTGGAAAAGTGCCGACGGCCTTTCTTGGGAGCGTGTTGGCACAGTGAATGACTCGGTCGACCTTCCCCGTGACCCCCGCCACGCGGTCTGGTCGCCCATGCCCTTTTTCAATGAAGAAGAAAACCGCTGGAACCTCTTTTATGTGGGGTATGAGGACGGCTTAGGGCATAACTGCGAATTCAACGGGCGGGTGCTGCGCGCGTATTCGTCGGTCTCGGGTCGGGATGGGCTGAGCGGCCCTTATATCGACACCGAGGGCACGGTGCTCTCCTACACCGACCCGGTTAAAGACCCCTGGGAGGGCGGACAGGGCTCGGATTCCTTCTACCTCTATCCGGTCAAAGACGGCTGGATGGCCTTTTACGGCAGCTACGGAACGCCGTATCAGTGGTGCGTAGGGCTTGCCTCGGCAGAGAAAATGGCAGGCCCGTGGAAGCGGGACGGCGAAAAAGAACCGACCTTTGATTACATCGAAAACCCCATTGTGGTGACATTGGATAACGGCGATTACTTCTGCGTTTTCGACGACCTCTCGCACGGAATTGACGACTGCTCCAGCATCGGATATGCCTATTCCAAAGACGGGGTAAATTGGGGAAAAGGGTACGCCTTTTTTCAAAAGCCCGATTGGGTTCGCTGCATCCGCACCCCTCAGAGCTTTATTCACGCCGGAAACAACGAATACTATGTCTATTTCACCGCGATGAGCGTTGACAGCCCGGATACCGTCGGTCGGATGAAAGTGAAGCTGACTAAGTCTTGAAACGTTATAATGTAGGGAGACGGTAATCGAACACGGTTCGACGACCTTTCCGAATCGAACATTGTTCGATGAACTACCGAAACGGGCGGCAACCACCGCTCCCGGTCAAATACGGCTATGATTCCCCCGTGGCTTTTTCCCGCGCGTTTGAGCAAAGATGTTATGCATTCACCCCCGCCGGTGGCGGGGGTGAATATTTTTATCATGTAGGGTGGAGTGCTTACACCTTGCCGTGCCTTTGTGGGCGCAAGGCATCACGGACTTCGAGTCCGCACGGGCTACGGCCCGCCTGACGCGCCGAATGGGCTTACGTGTTGCGTTTATTCGTAGGGAGCGACGACTCGGCGCTCTGCGATAACGTATAAGCGAACTGTATTCATCACCGTGTCCCATGTAGGGCCCGGCATTACGAATGGCGGTTCGCCTGATGCGCCGCGTTGATTATCCCCATCGCATGGATTATCCTTAACGCGTGGATTTACGCGCCGTGCGAGCCAATTAACCCCAGCAGGCTGAGTCGTCCCACCCTACATAAAACTTGACTTTTAAATATCCCCTTGACATCTCTCTTCCCCTGTGTTATACTCACTCACGCAGTAAATCAGTAAATTACTGCACGATAAAGGAGAGATCAAGTTATGTCCGAAAAAAATATCATGAAAATCCCCACGACTTTAAAGCACAAACCGGTCGTGGTGTGTGAAAATTACGAGGCCGTCGACGGCAGGGACCAATACGACTCCTGCGCCAAGGGGCTTTCGCTGGGGCTTGCCCAGTGGAACGACCGCGGCAAGGTCGACGTTTCGGCCAAGGTGTGGCGCTATACCGGCGGCAAGTGGTCGCGTCAATCCGAGGAACTGCCGATGCATCGGGTGCTCGATCTTGCGCTGCTCGTCTGCCGCGCCAAGCAGTATTTTATGGACGCCTACCGCTATCCGAAACTCTACGACGAAAACAACCCGCGCATCGACCGGATCGGCCTTCAGGGCGATGCGATGACCGTGGAAATCTGCAAAGATAACCCAATGCTCGACACCGACATCAAGCTGTTCGCCGACGCGCTCGCACACGACGACGAGATGATCGCCGAGCGCCTGCACACATTGGCAAACCTGTTAAACGACATGGGCTACGGCCACGGGAGAAAGTAACGACGAATCTATTACGACAGGGGGACGCACGAATGATACTGATAAATAATGCGAATGTAATTTCCATGAAAAGCCGCAAGATCGACGAAAATCAATCTTTGCTGATTGAAGACGGCTTGATTCAAGCCATTAAAAATGCGTCCTTCATGCCGGAAACGGACTGTACCGTCATTGACGCGAGCGGACTGTATGTGATGCCGGGTCTTGTCAATATGCACGTCCATCTGGGCGACAATCCGGACGATTTGCCGCTGTATCTTGCAAACGGCGTGACCACCATACGGAATATGTGGGGGCACGAGGGCTTTAAACCCGGTCAGTATCTGTTCGGCACAAGGGTGTTTCATCATCTCAGGTTAAAAAGGCAAATCGAAGAGGGAAGCGTCATCGGGCCGGATATTTATACCCCGGGTGCCATGCTGGACGGAGACCCGCCGTTTTTTCCGAAATTCATGAACGTCAAAGCGGTAAAAAACACCGATCAAATCCGCAGAATCATCTTGACGCAGGCGGAAAAGGGATACGATTTTATCAAAATCTATTCCAAGTTGTCTCTTGAAAATTTTGATGACATTATGCGCATTGCGAAAGAATACAAGATGCCTGTTGCGGGGCATGTGCCGGACGCGGTGGGGCTGAAACATGCGCTGGAATCCCGAATGCGCTCCGTCGAGCACCTGTTCGGGTTTGTCAATCCGTATTCCCCCGAAAAAAACCTGAACGATGAACAAATCCGGGAAATGGCGGAACTGGCTGCTTCAAAACATGTTTGGAACTGTCCGACGCTGGTCGCAAGCGAGCGGCTGGCGAATGTGGAAAAACAAGCGGACTTCGAAAAAGAAGAAGCGTTGGCCTATGTACCGGAAAGGAATAAAAGAGCGATGCGTTTCTTGATTTCCGAGGCAAAAAAGGTATTTGAAAAAGCCGGTCTGACCGACCAGCAGGCGTATATGGAGAAACTGTTTTTCATCGTCCGGCAATTACAATCGGCGGGCGCGCAGATGCTGCTCGGCACCGATAAATCGGTTCCTTATGTGGTCGCCGGTTTTTCCGAGCACATGGAAATGGAGCTGTTAGCGCATGCCGGGCTCTCGAATTATGAAATTTTACGAGCCGCAACGGTCAACGCCGCTGAATGTCTGGGAAAAGAATCACAAATCGGTACCGTCGAAACGGGTAAAAAAGCAAATCTCATTATTACTTGTGAAAACCCGCTTGAGAACCTAAAGACCCTATCCGGCCACTGCGGGGTTATTAAATCAGGCGTCTATTATTCACGCGAAACTTGTAATCAAATGCTCGAGGATATCAAAAAGCGTGCTTCCGTTAAATAAAACAAGAGGCAGACGATTTCGTCTGCCCCTTGTTTTGATATTCATACAAATGTTTAAATATATGTTGACAATTGTTTAAAAATATTGTATAATGCACCCGAGGTGAAAGAAATGGATGTAAAACTTGATATGCTAATTGCTTATGAAAAATTTCTACAAGCACCAATTGATGTACTTGATATTGTTGATAAATATGGACAAGCAATTATATTAAAGAATAACGCACCTTTTTACATTATTATAAAACCGCAAGTCGCAACTGCGAATAATTCTGCTAGTGACGATTTAATTAGAAGAACACCTATGCTTACACTGCAAGAAGCAATGAAAACCGTATTATTGGACGCGAAAGACCATCAAATGCATGCTGCTGAACTTGCTGATAAGATTTATGATCGTGGTTTGTATGTACAAAAGAACGGAGAAAAAGCAAAATATAACCAGATGCGTGCGCGTTGCGGCCATTATCCGGAAATGTTTGAAGCATTAAAAGGAAACGTTATTCGTTTGAGAACTAAGGAGGACTGAAAATGTCCGATTTATTTGGACGTAAAAATCAAATCCCGATGATTATCGGTTTATCGGCTGTTAATGCATCTTATGATGAATATAGCAAACTCGATATACTTGGGTATCCTTTTAAATTCATTCAAAAACTCAATCCGGAGCGAAACAGTATAGGAAAGATACGCCAGTTTTACCCTCATATTCTATATGAGAAAAGGCAAAACGCTCAACTACATAGATACGGATTAGGTCCTTTTTGTCATTTTACAATTTCAAATGAATGGAGCGGTGTATGCGGGGTGTATGCAGTTTGCGATTCTCAACAACTGCTTTACATTGGACAGTGTATAGATTTGGCAAAGCGTTATAATAGCGGATACGGTAACATTTCACCACGTAATTGTTTTATAGGGGGTCAGCAGACAAACTGTAAAATAAACGCTATGGTTTTGAAAAAGTATCTGGAAGGTGGGGAAGTATATCTTTATTTTTATGAGACGAAAGATTTTGATCGGGTCGAACACAAGCTTATCAGTAGACTAACACCACCGCTTAACGAACGAGTTTGAATAAAGGAGTTGTAAAAAATGGGCAAGTATGGACAAATTGCGGTAAAAGCCGCGAAGTATATTCAAATGGGGAAAACGCCACGCGCAGCGTGGGAAACAGCGAGTTGTGAAGTTTTTGAACGTGGAAGTTCGTCGCAGGTAAAAGGTTGTCCGAAAAATGCTTTTATTGGTCTTTATGGGGGAAACGGAAAAAACGCTGAGTATGCTCAAAAGGCACTTGCATACTTGAAAACTCACCCAAGTAAAAACATAACAGAATTCGAATTATGGGAAATCGTTATGTCGGGAGTACAGAAAGCATATAATCATCAAATGGATGTGGTTCTTGCGTTATATAGAGAAGGTTTAATTTAAATTTCTTCGTGGCATTTGCTTTTTTATAAATTAAATCGTAATTTTATCTGTTCGGCAACCTGAGCGGCGGAAAGATTCGTATTGTCGATCTTGATATAATTCTCAAACGGAATCTCACCGTCGTTGCTGACGCAGCGGTGTTTGGCATCGTCATTGATCAACCGCTGATTGGAGATTTCAATGTCCCGTTTCGAAGCTTTATGCTTCAAACGGTTTTCGGTGGCGTTTCGCTGCAAACGGACTTCCTGCGGGGCGACCAGTTCAACATAATAAACCTCTGCGCCGTGTTGTTCAAAGAGTTCCCGGACATGCGCGATATAATCCCAGTCCGATTGCAAGTCAAACCCCCACATATAGGTGAAAATCAAGCCGTATGCGTCGGAGGCGGCGAATTCCTCGAAAATCACCTCACGCAGGCGCTTAATCGCGGTTCCGTTCAATTTCCCGAAAATTTCAAGAATCGGTTCGATGGTCATATGATTGTGAAACAGCCGCAGATCGGTGATTTTCATCAGTTCCTGTCCGACGGTCATTTTCCCGACCGCGCTGTCGCCGATTAAGATGACGAGTTTCATAATATAACCTCCTTTTAAGAAATCGGCGGCCTTTCAACGAAAGGCCGCACCTGTAGGGAAAGGTCTTGACCTTTCCGAGCGGACGAACAATGTTCGTTCGCACAAAGCATCTGCATTAATGCTGTTTAATGATAACATTTTCATTTTAAGTTAATGCGTATTGAAACGGTCATGTGAGCAGGTGAATGTTGTTCGTCCGCATTATGTGGTATGATTGAAGCAACCATAATTTTATTTTCTTATGGATTTGGAAATTGATAGCTTGTAAAAAATTTAATCCGACACAAATCGGAGGATTTTCGCGGGCGAACCCTTCGCCCGCTCGGAAAAGTCAAGACTTTTCCCTACAGGAACGCGGCGGGATGTGGGCATCCCGCCCTACTTATATTTTACACTTATATAAGCTCGTGCACGCTCTCGCGCTGTTGAAAGCGGATTTCGACGGTGCGGTCGATCGGGGAATCGTCGGTGCTGTAGATCGTGAACGCGTCTTTGGACTGCGGGACGCTGCCGCGCATGCTCGAATGATACAGATGGCTCGCGAACGCGCTGTCGATGATAATCTCAGGGCCCGCCGGGTGTTCGAGCCGAATCTCGCCGTGCTTGACCGTGATCTGATTGCCCGCGGCCGCCTCTGTGACGACGTCGTCGGTCTCGACGCGGCAATTCGGGGAGATCACGTATTCGAGCTTGAACGGCACTTCTTCGGTGCCTGATGTTGTGATATGCAGGCGCACGCCGTCCGGCAGATCGGTAAATTCGACGGTAAAATCGAGGTCACAGGGGTGGACGATGCCGCGCTTGTCATAGTCCAGATCGCTCCAGACCGAAGAGGTCGGGTTCTCAAACGGCAGTCGGTAATCGCCGTGGGAGTGAAAGGTCATCATAAATCCCGCCGCGGTCTTCTCCAGCTTTTGGGGCATGAATTGAGCGACCGCAAAGAAAGAGGCGCAGATACGCAGGTACATCTGAATTTCGCCGCATTTGATAAACATAAAGTTCGGGTTCAGAGCGATGATCGAATACGACCAAAAACCGTCTCTGCGGCGGTAGATGTCGGAGCCGGGGTAATATTTGCTGTAAGTCACCGGCACGGTGACGCCGGTGAGGTCGGGCTCGAATTCTTTGAGTTCCGGAATCAGCATATACAACCAAAGCGGTCCCGGAACGCCCTTACCGGTATAGACCGTGTCCTCAAAAATCTGTTCGGCGAATTTCAGATACCGCTTGTCATTAAACAGATAACCCGCCCACAGATAGAGGTGAAAATAGCTGTGTCCGGGATAAAACTTTCCGCTCGCGGCGCCCTCGCCCTTGTCTTTACGGCGGGAGTTCTGGGTGAAGATCGTGCCGTCCGGTTCGATGTAATTAAATAATAAATCCATGTTCTTTTTGACGTGCGGATAGAGTTCGGGCAGATTGCCCTCTTCGGCCATCATCAACAGGGCGTTGTCGTTGACGCCGTTGTACATGCCCGGCGAGCGCTCGGTGAATTCGCCGTCCTCGTCGATGTCGATACCCTCTGCGAGGTATTTTTCGGCCTTTTCTTTCAGTTCCGGCCAGCCGAGGATGTTGTAGCAGCCGAGCAGAGCGGCGCTCTCGACCCAGCGGTGATTCGGGGTATGGAACCCGCCGTTCAGACAGCCGAGCGCCAGCTTTTCAAGCAGCTTTTCGATCCAGTCCAGGGTCTCTTCCTCTTCGGGAGAAGTCCCGCCGTATTTTGCAAAAATCTTATAGGCGCGGACGACCGCGTGCAGCTCAAAAGTCGCGGGCGTGAAAAAATTCGTGCAGCGGAAATCGGTCGTGCCGTCTTCGTGCGCTTTGGAGATGATGTATTCACAGGCGGAATTGCAGACCGGCAGCAGGGCTTTGTCGCGGTAGTGGCGGCTCTCGGGGCAGCAGTAGAGCACCGCCGCCGAATGCATCGTACCGATTTGGTAGTTCGGCTCGACAAGAAGAGCGGTGTCGGCGCGCCCGTTGTCATATTTGCTTTCGGGATTGCGGATGATATGGCTTAAAATACTCTCATAGCCGCGGTCGTTCGCCTCGACGATCTGACGGTAAAATTTCTTCATAAGATCATGCTCCTTCAAAGCTGTTTGCATCATTCTACCATATAAAAGCAGAATTGCAAATACAGGTCTGTTATGTTAAAATCAAACCGGAACGAAACCTGTCTGAAAAGGGATGATCACTATGACGGATAAGTTAAAAATCGGTGTCTTCGGCGGCCGCAGAGGCCAGACCATGATCGACGTGCTGCTTGGGCATCCGGACGCAAAGTTGGTTGCGGTCTGCGATAAATTCGAGCCGCTTTTGGATAAAGTGCACGCGAAGGCGGCTGACAAAGGTACAGACGTCGCCTGTTATTCCGATTTTGACGCATTTCTCAAGCACGATATGGACGCTGTGGTGTTGGCCAATTACGCCAACGAGCACGCGACTTATGCAATCAAGTGCCTTGAGCACGGACTGCATGTGCTCAGCGAGGTGCTGCCCTGCGAGACGATGGCGCAGGCGGTCGCGCTGACCGAAGCGGTTGAAAAGAGCGGTAAGGTCTATGCCTACGCCGAGAATTACTGCTATATGAAGCATTCCTTCGAAATGTGGAAACGTTATCAAAACGGCGATATCGGCGAGATCATGTACGGCGAGGGCGAATATATCCACGACTGTTCGGGCATATGGCCTTCCATCACTTACGGTGAGCGTGAACATTGGCGCAACCTGATGCATTCCAACTTCTACTGCACCCATTCTCTCGGCCCGCTGCTGACGATTTCCGGGCTGCGCCCGGTCAGGGTGGTTGGGTTTGAAGTCCCGCCCGAGCAGTGCATGAAAGAACTCGGCGCGTGGAGCGGCGCGGGCATCGAGATGGTCACGCTCGAAAACGGCGCGGTGGTGAAAAGCGTTCACGGCCACCTCAAGCGCGAGCCGGGCAGCGTGACTTGCCAGGTCTACGGTCAAAAGGGTATGATGGAGAGCGGACGGTTCAAAACCCAGCCGCCTTTAAATGTATATCTCGAGGGCGATGAGCTGTGCAAAGGCGAGTGGGAAAATTATGACCCCGAACAGAACATCGCGGGTGAAGCGGCGAAGGAATTTACAAGCCACGGCGGCAGCGATTTTTACGCCACGCACTTTTTTATCGAAAAGATTCTCGGCAGACCCGACGGAAAATGGTCGATCGACGTTAACAAGGCGGTCGACATGGGCATCTGCGGGCTGCTTGCCTACCGTTCGGTGCTGAACGGAAACACGCCTGTCGAAGTGCCGAACCTGCGAAATAAAGCCGAGCGCGAAAAATGGCGCAATGACAACGCCTGCACCAATCCCGCGGTCGCGGGGGATCAATTGCTGCCGCGTTCTTCGTTCGGCGAGCCGGAGATATCGGATGGGGTTTATAAGCGGGTCAAAAAGTTGTGGCAGGAAGGCAAAAAAGCATAAAAAATGCACACTGCGAAAGGTGATTTATTATGAATTCACGCGAGCGCGCCGCGGCAGCGATGCGGTATCAAAAACCGGACAAAGTGCCGGTGGAATACCTCTGCACGCCGGTCGGGTTTTACGAGCACGGCGAAAAACTCAACGACCTTTACGCGACCATGCCGGGCGATTTCGGCCCGACGGAGCGCAAACCGATCCCGGTGCTCGGGCCGGAGCTCTTTGACAAAGAAGGGAAATATCACGAATTCCGACGTGACGGCTGGGGCATTTTGTGGGAATACCGCATCTACGGCGTCGCCGGAATTCCTTTCGAAAGGCCGCTTGCCGATCTTTCGAAGGTCTATGATTACAAATTCCCCGACCCGCCCAAAGCAGTCGGAGAACAGTTTGAAAAAGACTTTGCGGCAGGCATTGCGCACCGCGAACATTATTATCATCAAAGTCATGCGGGGTCGTTATTCGAGCTGATGCGCGAAATGTGCCATGACGAGGATGTCTATTGCGAGATCGCCGAGGACACCAAAGAGATCAATTTCCTGGCCGACAAACTCAGCGAATACGCCCGCGCGCGGGTCGAATACGCCGTTGCTTTGGGCGCGGACGGGGTCTCGTTCGGCGACGACTACGGTACCGAGCGGGCATTGATTTTGAGCCCTGAGATGTGGCGCAGCTTTTTCAAACCGCGTTTAAAATACATCTTCGAACCGGCTGTCAAAGCTGGGATGACGGTGCATTTTCACAGTTGCGGGCAGATCAGAGCCATCATAGAAGACCTCGCGGACGTCGGCGCGACCTCGATCTGGCCGCAATTGCCGGCTTACGATATGGCCGATCTGGCAGCGCTCTGCCGCAGTTTGAAGCTTGCGGTGGCGATTCACACCGACCGCGCCAACACCATGACTTTCGGAACGCCGCAGCAGGTGCGCGATCTTGTCAAGCGCGAATACGAGACTTTCAAAATGGCCGACGGCGGCTCATGGTTTTACATCGAAGCCGACAACGGCTTTCCTTACGAAAACCTCGAGGCGCTGGTCAACACGGTTCATGAGATCCGATAAAATAATGTAGGTTGTCATCCTGAGCGAAGTCGAAGGATCTTGGTACCCGAAAGCCATAATCCGTCCGAGATTCCTCCGGAGCGTCATGAAATGACGCTTTAGCGCCGCGCTTCGTTCGGAATGACAAAACCTAAAGTAGGGCGGGCTGCCCACAACCCGTCGATGCAGTGAAAAATGACTATCTCAATTCATAAAAAGGATCAGTAAACACGATATGGCGGATTTAAAAATCAACATTCCGAAATTCGCGGACGGCGATTGGATGCCGGTCGAGCATTCGGGGCGGGGAAAAGACATCTCTCCCGAAATTCGTTTATCGGGGATTGATGATAAAGCAGCGTCGATTGCAATTACGCTGGATGACGCATCCCATCCGTTTATTCCGAACTACAACCATTGGGTGATATGGAATTTGCCTGTCAGCGGCATGATTCCGGAAGGCGTTCCGAAGGGCGAAACGGTCGAAGCTTTGGGCGGAGCGAAACAGGGGATCGCCTACGGCAGACATCGTTATAAAGGCCCGAAACCGCCGTTCAAAGCGATCCATAGTTATGTCTTTACCGTTTATACTTTGGATTCGCCAATTGAAATATCTTCAAATTCAACCAAAAGGGACTTCTTGGCCGCCGCGCAGGGACATATTCTTCAAAAAGCGGTTTACACCGGCAAATTCCAAAGCCGACAATAATGATAAAAAACTCACCTGCCGGAGATTTTACTCTTCGGCAGGTGTTTTTCAGTCGTCCTTGCGAGGGGCTTCAGACCCGCGTCAAGCGCGAGGTAAAACCCTGCATATCTCCTCTGCAAAAACAGGGAGATTCCGGACCCGTCATTGCGAGCGAAGCGTGGCAATCCAGACAGATCAGCTTTTCACAAACCCGCATTTGCCGATGTCTTCGGAGACGCGGCATACTTCTTCGGACAGGCGAGTAAAAAGCTCGCCGTATTTCATCTTCTCCGCAAGCTTCATCGCGCCCGCCCGCATCGAAACCGGAATGTTTTCATTGCCGCAAAGCACGGTTTTGCCGTTTTGGCAAAGGACTTTCGAAGCGAATTCCGCGACGGCTTTTTCCCCGGTGAAATCGGTGAACAGGGCGAATTCGTCGCCGCCGATGCGGCAAAGCAGCATGCTGTCGTCGCACTGCTCATCGATTCGGCGCAGGCACTCGGCAATCACTTTGTCGCCCGCCAAACGGCCTTTTTCGGTGTTGACCGCGTGCAGTCCCGCGATATCAAAGCAGAGCACATATTTGCCCTCTTTGGCGCGGATATAGTCGTAAAGCTCGGTCATATCGAATTTTCTTCTATTCATAATGCAATCTCCTTCTGTATTCAACGTCAGTTTCGGAAATATCCCGGTGAATTTCCGGGTGTGTTTGAAGTTGGAGGGCGTGGTGTTCCAGACCTTATAAAAGGCTCGTGAGAAGACCTCGGGCGAGTTGTATTGATAATTCATTGCCGTGTCGAGGACGCTTGCACCCGCGAGCAGATCACGCGCAGCCAACGTCATGCGCCGCCGGGTGATGTAGTCCCCGACCGGGATTCGAAAGACATACCGAAACAGCTTTTGCAGATGGGACAGCGAACAGAAACAGGCCGAAGCGATGTCCTCCTGCGAAATTTCGTTTTTGATATTGTCTTCTATGTAGGCGAGTGAAACCGTCAAAACGCCGAGATCTCTGATACCGAACACCCCCGAGCAAATCCAAAAGTACTTTTGTGACTTTATTATAACATATTTCCCGGGAAAATCCTGATGTTTTGAGCACAAATAATTCCCCGGGGAAACCGTCAATTTTTTATTTCGGCTTGACCGACAGGATTATTATGGTATGATAAATACAAATAAAGGCACCGAGGAGTTTCATATGTTTAACTATCAAAACGTAAAACCGATTGACGACCCCAACAATAACACCGCCATCGGGCAATGCCCCTATTTTCCGGGGCCCGAGCGCAAAGGGTATGTCAATCTGCGTAAATATGCCGATGAGCTCACGATTTTAAAAAATCCCCACAAGGGCTGGTATTGGCACTATATCGACAACGGGTTTTTCAGGGGCGCATACCGTGAAGATCACGACCCGAACGACCGCTTGCTAGATTTTCCGGGTCTGAACCACCTCTATCTGCGCTTTGACTGGGGCGATATCGAGAAAGAAGAGGGTAAACTAGATTGGTCGTATATCGACAAGATCATGGACGAGTGGGAAAAATTCGACTACCGCTTCAGTCTGCGTATCTGCACCTACGAGGGCGACGGAAAAATGCCGTTTGCCACGCCGGAATATGTCTACAAGGCGGGTGCGCGCGGTTATGAGCTCTCCAACGGCCGCCTTGAACCTGATTACGGCGACCCTGTGTTTTTGGAAATGCTCTCGGCGTTTATGGCGAAAGTCGGTGGAAAATTTAATCATGACCCGCGCATCGAGCTGATCGACGTGGGCACCTTTGGCACCTGGGGCGAGGGGCATACCGCCGCCGGATCGATGAAGTTCTATCCGCTCGAAGTCATGAAAAAGCATATCGATCTGCATAAAGACAATTTCCCCGATAAACCGGTTTTATTGAACGACGACCACATCAACGCCCGCTGGGATGTCGGCAAAGCCGACAATCTGGCGCTGCTCGATTACGCCGTCGAAAAAAAGCTCGGCCTTGACGACGACTCGGTCTGCGTGAGCTGCTATTCGGGCAAGCGGACTTATAACACGCTGCGCACCCCGTGGATGTTCGAACGGTTTTGGAAAAACGGCCCGATCGTGCTGGAGTTTGAGCATTATCACATGGTCAAGCCAACGGTGTTCAAGGGCGGCTATCCGTTTTTGGACGCGCTCAGAACCGCCCACGCGACCTTTGCGGGCTTTCACGGCTATCCGCGCCCGTGGCTGGAACGCGAGCCATATCTGACCGAGTACGCAGCCAACCGCCTTGGCTATTGGTATTTTATCAACGGCGTCGAAAAAGACGGCGAAACGGTGAAACTCTACCTCGAAAACCGGGGTTTCGGCAAGTCCTATCACAAATTTGATCTGATCGCCCGACTGAACGCAGACGGCATACAGAAAGACATTCAAATCCCCGCCGACAACCGCGATTGGCTGCCCGGCGAGGAAATCTGCGTCGAATTCACATTGCCTAAGGAAATAAAAACGAACTTCAACCTCTCGCTCGGCCTGTTCGAAAACACCCGCCCGATCGAATTTGCATTTGACAAAAAGCGGTACAAAGAGGGTTTTTACGAGCTTTGCAATTTTTAAATAACCGAACGTTCTTTGTAGGGGTCGGCATCCTTGACGACCCGGCGGGCTGTTCGCCCGCGCAAGGCATTCGCATTAATTTTGTTTTTTGGTGATATCGTTAAATTAACGTCTCGGGGATGATTAATAAAATCGGGTGATCGGGCGACTGTTTACATAATTACGATTCGACAAAATACTGAGGTGATATTTTTGGAAGATCGATTAAAAAGCATTCTTGAGGATTATTCCGGCAGAGTAAAATCGCTGTTGAGCAATGATCTGATCGGTATTTATTTAACCGGTTCTATCGCGCTTGACGGTTATCATGACGGGAAAAGCGATATTGATTTTACTGTCGTCATGAAACAACCGTTAGACGAACGGCAAATTTCCGAACTGAAAACAATTCATCGGGAGATTTTAAAAAAGTACCCGAAAAATCTGTTTGAGGGGCATTATATCACCCCGGATGTGTTCGGTAAGTCGATCGATGAAACCGAGCCGTTTGTTTCGTATCATGATGGGAGAATGACAAAAGATTATCAAGGGATCAATATCGTCACTTGGTTTACGCTGAAAAAGTACGGAGTTACGGTTTGCGGTTTACCTGTAAATGACCTTCACTTCGATGCCCCCGAAGAAGAATTATTAAAATACGTCATCAATAACGTTAACACCTATTGGGCGCAATGGTTTTCACAAGCGTCTAAAATAATATCAAAAAGAAGTATCTATGCATTGTCAAAACAAGCGGTTGAATGGTGTGTATCGGGGCTGTCACGGATATACTATACATTATCCGAAAAAGACATCACTTCAAAAGATCAGGCGCTCGGGTATGCTTTGCGTCATGCTTCGAGACAATATGAAAGGATCATCAAAGAGGCGCAATATATTCGAACCGGCTGCGGTCTGAAGCAGTATCTTTCGTGTATGAAACGGCGTAAAGAGATGATTCGATATATGGATTATATGATTGGGGAATGTAATAAAATATATATTCCAAAACTATAAAACATTATGGGAGATTGTAATGAAAACAAAAAAAGTATTCCTATTGATAATCCTTGTTGCCCTCTTTTCTTTCTTGATATCTTGTGGAAGCGATACAAAAGAAGTAAAAGAAATACCGAAGGGATTTATTAAATTGAGTTCAAGAGGAAATTATCCTAAAAACAGCTTGAGTTATATATTCGAGGAAAATCAAGTTCTATTTTATGATGCCGATGGGACTTGTATTTATCAATCGGAGCTTAGTAAAAGCGACTTCATTGTCAAGTACCAAGATGAGTATTATGTCAATGAAGAAAAGTACATTGAGTTATTTGACTTGGTAACCGATTCAGAAGTTGTTAGAAACTTACCATCGGGTTTTGTTAACTTAAGAACCGCGGGTGAGATGGATGAAAACTCTTTTTTAAGTTATAGGTTTGGGGAAACAGATATTTCGTTTTTTGTTGCAGGAGATTGCATCTATCAAACAGAGTTGAGTAACAGTGATTTTATTGTCATTTATCATTATGAATATTATATCAATTATGAGAAGTATTCACGCCTTGTAAAAGCAGCAGTCGCAAAAATTGTATCCTCAACCGCCATCGCCGTTGTCCCAACAAAACCTGCAGAATTTGTTCCCTTACAAACAGAATTGGATGAACTCCAAAATGGTCATAATGTTTTCTTTTTTGAAACAGGTGTTTCATTTTATAATGCTGATGGGGTAGGAATATATGGGGCAGCCATAAATGATCCGGAATTTCTCGTTTTATATAATGATGGGTATTATGTCAATAAAGAGAAATTTCAAGAAATAGTTGAAATAGCGGACAAAATTGTCGAACAGCGTGATAAAATATACAGCTTAGGAGAAGAAGTAAAATTACCCCAAGGATATACTCATTATGTAGATGGATATCCTGTTTTCCCTCAAGGTTATACTATTAAAATCAACGAATTAAAAAAAGATACCGATAATGATACCCTAAATCTGATAAAATTCTCAGTAACTCCAACTGTTTCAGAAAATAATAAAAAGAAGATGTTTGACTATATTGAAACAGACAAGGGGACAATTATCAGGGATTTTAATTTCACCGGTGCAGACGAAGTTTGGGTAAAAGTACCTCAGGGCGAAAAGATTAATATGATTTTTGTCAAAAGTCCCGATTATCCCAAAGCTATCCGAAAAATCAACGTCTCATAACTATCCTGATTAATGAAACATGTCTCAAATCACCTGGAACAAATAAAACTTCAAATAATCCGTCTCGGGGACGGTGAGCAGAATCGGGTGGTCGGGCGACTGTTTGCGCGCCTCGATCAATTTTAATGTGACATTCGCGTCCGAAGCTGCGGTCAGC
>Ga0116171_10000652_pt1 | contig 36636 bp, 32 predicted proteins | sample AD_JPNHW2_MetaG_FD_89798 | JGI IMG/M metagenome (GOLD analysis project Ga0116171, IMG submission 89798) | Active sludge microbial communities of municipal wastewater-treating anaerobic digesters from Japan - AD_JPNHW2_MetaG | ecosystem: Engineered > Bioreactor > Anaerobic > Digestate | place... | reverse complement strand
GCAAAAACTACTGTATATTTCGGTTTAAACGGATAGTTGGCAGATCCGTTCTTAACTGTCGGATCTCCGGCAACCGTATTAAATCCTGAATAATTTCCATTGTCATATTCAGAAGCATTGGTTTTGGCACCAATTGCAAAATTCCAATCTTTATACGCATATGAAATATTAGCTCCGAAAGAGAATAAATAGTACCATTCCTGATCAGCAACATCACTAACATAATCTGTTTGATCTTTATATTTCAAAACATAATTTTTTCCAATTACATAGCCCCCGGAAACATTTAAAGTGAGACCTTTATATGCAAGTGATAAACCCAGACCCAGATCGAAAGCATGCTCCTGTATGGATGCAATAGATTCTTTTGTATATTCATCCCACACAAAAGTCTCATCAGCAAAAGTTTTTGTATAACCGAAACCAAAACTGGTACTTATCGAAGTTTCTTTGGCAATTTTAAAAGACCGTTTTATACCAAAATTTGCTGAAAGACCGGCTTTAATTTTTGCCTGTTCCCATAATTCGGTAGAGGTAAAAGGTAAAATAGCACCTATACCGGCAGTTCCATCTATTTCCCAGAAAAGTTTGAATGGCATTGTAAGCCCAAGATTAAGAGGTGTTCCATCAAATTCACCATAATTAACCTCTTTATTTGAAATTGTTCCATCTTCTAACGCAGTAGCTTCTTTCATATCATATTTGTATGACGCTCTTAATCCGACATCTGCACCAAACGACATTTTCCACGGGAAAGTATAGTTGGCACCTAGAGTCAAACTATAACTGAAAGATTTTCTTTCTTTTGAAAGACCGTGCGAAAAACCGTTGGTAACGCTGACGCTGAATTTCTTATCACTTTTTTCCTTGTCATCTTTTTTATCAGCTTCGCCTTCGCCTTCACTTTCAACTTTAGCTGTAACCTTGGGTTCATCAGCCTGTGGTTCCGCAGGTTTCATTTCCGCAGTTTTTTCTTCTGTAGGCTTTACTTCCGCGGGTTTTAATTCCGTCGGCTCCATTTGTGCGGGCTGTACTTCTGCAGATTTTTCAGCTTCCGCATTTTCTTCATCTGCAGGCTTTTCATCTTTCTTTTCAGCATCTTCTTTCTTAACTTCTTCTGTACTCTCTGCCGCTTCTTGCGAAACAGCATCTTCAGATCCCCCTTCTTCAGCCGCTTTTTCTTCAGCTAAAGCTAATAAAGGAACCATGAAAATGAGCAAAAGAGCAAGAAAGTAAACCTTAAATACCTTCAAAGTCTCCTCCATTTATTAACAAGTTTAGCAAAACCAATTCTCCTTAAAGTTAATACTCAAATTTCGTTAATATTCGAAACTTGCGATAACATAGTAAAAACAATCTTCAAAGTCAAATGTATAAAGAACATTTTTTTCCGCATACGCTATTTAGCAAAAGCCCTTCCCAACTTTTTTATCAAATAATATCGGCGCATTATAGCGGCACATGTTTCAATTCAGAATCTCGATATCGGTTGCAAGAATGCTGAAAAGGAAGATCTGATCTTTAATTGTTTCAGGTCCGAAAAAAAGCCTGCCAGTTACACGGACAAGAACAACCTGTTTAAAGAGCTTTTCTCTCTCGAATTTAAAAGGATTTTCACCTCTGTCCTTATAGACATATATTATATCTGCCAGAGTTGGCGGATTGCAAAAAACACAGCCGGCAAGAACGATGCTGGGGTTTGAAAGCCAGAAAGCACTGAAAACACCATCTTCCGGAATTTTATCGATAGGCATAACAGCTCCGGTCATCACAACAGCTGCTCCGTTAAGTTGATTAACAACAATTTCGGGGAGAGATTCTTTCAATCTGAAATATGTATAAACCTTTTTCAATCCTTTATAATTTATCGGGTGAAGGTTGGCAAAATCAGGCTCGTTCAGAGTGTATTTCCCATGATACTTTTCCCGTTCATCCAGTTTGTCACCTGACTTCAACACTGCATTAGCCCCGTGTTTCTGGTAGCTGTCGGCAATTGATTCATTTGCTTTTTTCAATTTATCGGCCGGTGTTTCAGCTTCGGCATCTTTCTTAACCGGATCATTCGGAAACTTGACATTTTCAATCGGTCTGCTCTTCGAAATGTCTCCTATTTCAGCTATTGCATCTTTTCCCTGATATTCTTTCTGCAGGAGCTGTTCTGACAACTCTTTTTCAGGTCTCAGATAAGAAATTGCAGCCACGATAAGAGCCGCGGCAACAATTGAAAGTTTAATAAACAGTTTTTGTTTTTTTGTCATTTCAGTCTCTGGCTACCTCTTCGATAAGATTCATATTATAAATTCTGAACATCGCCAATAATGCAAGAATCTGTCCGGAAATCAATGTAATTATAATTCCCTGAAGTTCAACTTCTGCAAAAAAGAACGGTTCGAGGTTAATTCCGAGATTGAAATCTATCAACGGTTTGAAATACCACAGCATAAAATGTCCGGCAATAATTCCGGCAAGCACTCCAAGCATGGTCACCAGCATCGTTTCAATCATAACTGTAAATGAAATCGACATCTTGCCTATTCCGAGAGTACGCATCAGAGCCATTTCTTTTTTCCGCTCGCTGATCGCCATAAGGATTGTCACAAAAACCATTGCGAGAACTATCAGCAAAGTTCCGTAACTGAAAAATCCTGCGGCAGACTCCGCCTTGTTCATATACTGGACAATTCTTCTCACTGTTTTGGCAACATCTGTGGCTGTCGAGCCGCTGCCTGTCGAATATTCTCTTTCAAGTTCTGAAGTAGCAACAGGATTTACTGTTTTTACAAGAACCGCCGACACTTTTCCTTGAACAGGATGGTCTTCGTGACCTTCGTGACCTTCGTGACCTTCGTGACCTTCATGTTCTTCGTATTCTTCAGCCTCTTCACCATGGCGTTCGTGAATTTTCCAGACAGCTTTGAAATTGATATAAATTGAAAAATCTTCAGGTCCGTGGACAGGATTCATTATTGCAGCAACTTGATATGAAAAATCGGCATGACTGTGTGCATTTTCATCACCGACATGACCATGACTGCCGACAAACTGATCGCCTGTTTTCAATCCGTATCTCTGAGCGATTTTAAATCCAAGTACCGCTCTGTGAAGGTCTTCATCGCTTAAAACATTTTCCTGATCGACACCATCCTGCTTTAAAACAAAGCTTTTACTTATGTCATTTATAAAATCACTATTTACTCCTGTGATCGGAATTCCCATATAACTGTCAGCTCTTGCAATTGGAAAAGCTGCGGTAACCCTTTTATCTTCTTTGAGTTTTTCATATATTTTATAATCGAGGGTACCTTGAGGTTTATCAATATTGAAAATTGTCGACATCACAAGCTGGGTATCGCTCGATCCTTCAGGACCGATTATGAGCGGATAGCTGAGCGAGCTGTTGACGGCGGTTGAAGCAAGTCCGAAAGTAATATTTCCAACTGCGCTCAAAAAAGTAAATGCCGTGGCGATTGCAAGAACGGAAATTACAAAAACTCCCCATCTGTGCCTGATATTGTGTAAAACGGCTTTGAAAATGAATGCTGTTTTCATAAAATCCTCCCATTTTCAAAATCATAAACAAGATCGGCTTTAAAATCATCAAAAATCCTGTCATGTGAGGCAAGAACGACTGTCGCTCCGTTTTTCCGGCATTTCGTTATTGAGTCAAATACTGTTTTAGCTGAAACTGCATCAAGACTGGCTGTAGGCTCATCAGCAAGGATAAGCGAAGGGTTTGCAAAAAGAACTCTTGCTACTGAAACTCTCTGCCTCTGACCGACAGAAAGATGATAGGGCATCCTGTTCTCAAGTCCGCCAAGACCGACTTCTTTAAGAATTTCAAGAGCTTTTAATTTATAGTCAGCGGGAAGTTTCCCGGCAAAAGCAAGCGGAGCATAAATATTTTCAATCACAGAAAACGGGGAAAGAAGGTTGAATGTCTGAAAAATATAGCCAATATTTTCAGCCCTGAATCTGTCTCTGTCTCCTTCACTTAAACGGGTTATCTCAATTTTGTCCGCCAGTATCGAACCGGAATCAGGCAGAATAAGCCCCGAAACAATATTCATAAATGTCGTTTTTCCGCTACCGCTTGGACCTTTGAGCCGCAGCACCGAACCGCTTTTCAGATCGATCGACAGGTCTTTTAAAATTTCAAGGTCACCGCCATCAGGATTTTTGAATTTTTTTGAAATGTTCTGCAATACCAAATTCATGTACTCCTCCCTAAAAACAAAGCAGATTACCCTTTAATAAATTTCAAGTCAATGAATCTTGCATCAGCTCTGGCATAAATTTCATCATTGATCAATATGGAAGCTTTCAACTTATATAAAGGGAACCGGTTCATAACAATCTCCCCTTTCAACATTACAGTCGCATTGAAAGGCACCGGCTTAACAAATCTTATATTTAAATCAGCCGTAACAGCCTCAATATCATGGGCAAAAAGACAATGTGTCATTGTACTGTCAAGCAGCGCACTTATAACTCCGCCATGAAGAATTCCGCTATATCCCTGATAACGGAAATCACCTTTAAATAAACCGCAGACGCAATTTTCTCCATCCTTTTTGAAATTCAGGTGGAATGAAGCGGGATTTTTTGTTCCGCACATAAGACAATGTTCGTGTGACTTTACAGGCTCGGACATTTTCCCTCTCAATTAAATATCTTCAATAAATTCATCCATATAGTTTTAATCTCTCTCGATGTTATGCCATCTTTTTCATACTCGACAACACTTTGTTTGTTTATCTGTGCGGCAGTCACATCTTTATTATAAGAAACCCTTCCTGGAACAAAAGCTCCGGCATTTTCAGCGAATTGTTCAATTTTATCTGTAATCTGCCCGTTAATATCCCATTTATTTACAATTACTGCGGTTTTTAATCCGAAATGTCTTGTCAACAACATTACCCTTTCAAGGTCATGGAATCCCGAAAGTGTCGGCTCTGTGACAATAAGCACCACATCAGCTCCTGTAATTGAAGCAATCACTGAGCAGCCTATTCCGGGAGGTCCGTCTGTAATTATAAAATCTGCTTTTTTCTCAACAGCAGTTTTTTTTGCCTGACCCCTCACCACTGTTACAAGTTTGCCTGAGTTTTCGGCACCTATGCCCAGTTTTGCATGGATAAAAGAACCGAAACGGGTATTTGAAATAAACCACTGCCCGCAATTTCTTTCAATAAAATCAATCGCTTTTTGCGGACAGAACTCTACACAGACCGAACATCCTTCACATTCAGAAGCATCAATAAAATGCCTGCCGGACTTTGTGATGACTGCATCAAAACGGCAGAGATCTGTGCATTTTCCGCAATTTGTGCATTTTTCCTGTCTGATAAATGCAGTTCTGCCGCTGTAGAAATCATGTTTCTCAACAATTTCAGGACATAGAACAATAAACATATCCGCAGCATCGACATCACAATCAGCCGCAACAGCATTTCCTGCAAGTGCAAAAAGTGAAGCTGCGATACTTGTTTTACCTGTTCCGCCTTTGCCGCTTATAATTACAATTTCTTTCATTTGGACTCTCTCTTGTGAAGTCTGACTTTAGTCCATATTTCTTTAAACTTCTCAGCCAGTTGTGGCGCTGAGTTAATTAACGGCATCCCGTTTGAATAAGCCTTGGCTATATCAGTCGAAAATGGTATTTTCATTAATAATTCCAAACCCTTTTCTTTACAATACTCTTCAACCCTGTCATCTCCTGAATCGGAACGGTTAATTATCACACCCATTGGAATGAAAAGTTTTTCGATGGTTTCCACAGCAATTTGAAGATCGTTCAGTCCAAAAGGGGTCGGCTCAGTGACCAGGATCACAAAATCACTCTCTTTTACCGCTGAAATCATTGAACAGCTTGTTCCGGGAGGAGAATCGATCACTGTGTCTTCTCTTTTACCCGACAACCGTATAACCTGTCTGATAACAGGGGATGCCATAGGCACACCGATATTCAACTGTCCCTGAATGAATTCAATACTGCCGGCTTTTCCTGTCGTTATATGTCCTATAACATTAGGAATTTCGCGTATTGCTGAAACCGGACATATTTTTACACATCCGCCACAGCTGTGACAAAGTTCTTTAAATATCATCGGCGGAGACCCGAAAAAGACTATCGCATTGAACTGACAGATCTCGCTGCATTTTCCGCAACTTATGCAACTGTCTGTATTTATTTCCGGAACAGGCACAGACACATTTTCCTTAATAACATTTTCGAGTTTAAGAAAAATATGTCCGTTAGGCTCCTCGACATCACAGTCCTGAAGTTCTACATTTGACAAAGCGGTCATTGCCAGAGCAAGGGAAACCGTCGTTTTCCCTGTTCCGCCTTTACCGGATGCAACAGCGATTTTCATTACCAGTGACCGCCCACATCAGCTGACTGGATAAGAGTAAACCTCCCTGCCACAAAATACTCAACTGCCTGCGCAACGGTAAGGGCTTCCACAGAATATATTTTAATACCTGCTTCATTGAGAACCTTAAAAGCTTTGGGGCCGCAATGCCCTGAAACCAGCACCTTGGCACCGGCTTTGATTATACTCATCGCCGCTTGAATGCCGGCACCCTGAGGAGCGTTGAGATTAACTGAATTATCGATAAATTCAAAACTTCCCTTGTCAATATCATAAATTATAAATCCGGGAGCTCTGCCGAATCTGCTCTCAAATTCAGAAGTCAGATCTTTTCCTGTAGTTGTAATAGCAATCTTCATTTCTTTTCAATCTCCAATAATATATTTTTCGAAAACATCTATTTTTCCCTGGCATAAGGCCATGCCATTATACCGCCTTCCATTACTTTCACATTCTTCCAGCCATTTGCCTGAAGTATGAGCGCAGCTTCATATCCGCGAAGTGATATTTTGCAGTAACAGATTATTTCACGATTTTTATCATCAGGTATTTCATGCACCCGTTTTCTCAATGCTCCGAGTGGAATTAGCGTTTCTCCTATACCCAGACGCATCTGCTCGAACTCATCAGGACCTCTCGTGTCTATAATGAACGGTTTTTCACCTGAATCTACTTTTTTTCTGACATCCATTACAGAAATTCCCGTAAATCTTCCCTTTAATTTGTTCTGCATAATGTGAGCTGTAGCTATGAAGTGATCTATTGCAAGAGAAAAAGGCGGAGCATAAGGGAGATCAGCGTTTATAACATCTTCAAGTGTAAGCCCGCCGGTTATTGCCATTGCCCACTGAGCGATCTGTTTTGATACTTCACCTGGACCTACACACTGGGCACCGAGGATTTTTCCAGTTGTTTTTTCAACAACAAGCTTTGTAACAAGCAGTTTTCCATTCATAAAACCGGGCTTATCAGGGCTTGCATTGACCACAGAAACCACATCCAGTCCTTCTTTAACTGCGCCAGTTTCTGTAAGACCCGTAACACCTGCTGAAAATTCAAATATTTTGCATATTCCTGTTTGATAAGTACCTTTAAATACTGCGTTATTAGTTGATGCTGCGTTTTCTCCTGCGACACGCCCCTGAAGGTTCGCAAGGTCACCATATGGAGCATGAACCAGTTTACCGGTAATAAGGTTCTTTACTTCAAGACAGTCTCCTGCAGCATAAATATTTTCATCACTTGTCTGCATATATTCATTAACAAGTATCCCTCCCTTCGCCCCGATCTTCAGACCGGCTTCTTTTGCAAGCTTTGAGTTCGGTCTTACGCCGGTTGCAATTACTGCAAGTTCACACGGGATCTCTATCCCATTTGCAAGCTTAACGGCTGTGAGCTTTCCGTTTTCGCCAAGAAAAGCGGCAACTCCGTTATTTGTAATAATATTCGCCCCTTTGGACCTTATATGATTTTCAACAAGTTTTGCCATCTCCCAGTCAAGAAAAGTAAGAAGCTGAGGAAGAAGCTCAACAACTGTGACATCAATATCTGCCAGCCTCATAGCTTCACAGGTTTCAATACCGATAAGCCCCCCTCCTATCATAACAGCTTTTGTTATCTTCCTTTCATCTCTTATCTTGCGTAAATAATCGGCATCATTCATATTCTGAAGAGTTGTAATTCCTTCAAGATCAATTCCGGGAACAGGCGGTTTAACTGGATTCGAACCGGTTGTAATTATAAGTCTGTCATATTGAACTCTTTCCAGTTCACCTGTTTTAAGGTTTTTACAGACAACAAATTTATCTGCTCTATTTATTTCAAGAACTTCAGTTTCTGTTTTTGCGACAATATTTTTTGCATTCAGATAAAAATTCTGATCTCTCACAACTCCTGCCGGAGTGCACAGAAGCATATTCCTGTCGTCAAAAAAACCGCCCACATAATAGGGATAATCACATGAAGCCATTGAAAGTTCTTTGCTTTTTTGCACAATGGTTATTTCAGCAAATTCATCAGTCCTTCTTGCTTTTGCAGCAGCTTTTGGTCCTGCCGCTGAACCACCGATCACAACAATTTTTCTAACCATTTTTTTTCCTCATTAAATTAATTATCATTATTGAAAACTCTTCTTTTTTTATATTTTCCCATTTTTCTTCCCAGTCTGCAACCCGGCATTGCGAAATTCATTGCCGAAAGACGGTTTTCAAGTAATGCGTTTATAATTTCTCCAGTTTCACCTGAAATGAAAGAATAAACAAAAACACCTTTTTCCATCAGGTCGACTTCAACTCTTCTGGAAACTGCCCCGCAGACAAGAACATCGATCCTTTCTTTCAGGAGAACAGACACTTTATCCATGTTACATCCTGAACCCAGCGTAACAGTTTTTTGCGAAAGGACTTTTTTTTCTTCTATTTCTACAAGCAAAGCATCTTTGGCAACATCAAAAACCGGAGAAACCCTGCCGTTCCAGACAGTGATAAGAACTTTCATTAAACCTCCAGAAAACAGCCCACAGTTTGCAATTAGTGTGCCCGAAAACAATTTCCGATCCAACATCTTGTATTTGCTTGTTATTATCACAATTCTAAATTTGAAGACACAACCTGAATAGTTGCAATGTCGCAACTTAATGCGACCAACTTGTAGCACTGTTGCGACTGAATTAAAAAACTTGAAAATAAGAAAATCGGGAGTTAGTGTCATCTGTGATTTTTTTCAGGAGGTTGAAATATGTCATTTTCACTTTTCACAAATGAAGACGAGGAAAAACGGTTCAAAGAATCCGTTTCAAAGATCAGAAACATTATTGTTGTCATGAGCGGCAAAGGAGGAGTCGGCAAAAGCAGTGTTGCTGTAAATCTTTCATTTTATCTTGCCATGCAGGGCAAAAATGTCGGCATTATGGATATTGATTTCCACGGTCCGAGCGTTCCGAAACTTCTGGGGATCGAAAATAGAAAACTTCAGTCTGACAGCTCCGGAAAAATGCTGCCTGAAAGAATAACTGACAGTTTTCACGCTGTAAGCATAGGACTTTTCCTTGATTCTATCGACAGTCCTGTAATCTGGAGAGGTCCGATGAAGGTTGCAGCGATAAAGCAGTTTTTCTGCGATGTCCAGTGGGGTGAGCTTGATTTTCTCATAATTGACTCCCCTCCCGGAACAGGCGATGAGCCTCTGACCATTGCACAGTTCCTCAACAGTAAAAATGCGAATGCTATCATCGTCACAACTCCTCAGGAAGTGGCAATAAGCGATGTCAGGAAATCTCTTTCCTTTGCAAATAATCTCGGGTTCAGGAACCTCGGAATAGTCGTGAACATGAGCCATTTTGTGTGTCCTCACTGCGGACAGAAGAGCGAAATCTTCAAAAAGGGCGACGTTGCTCAGATGGCAGAAGATCACAACACTGAAATTCTCGGCGAAATCCCTATTGAACCGCTTGTAAGCGAATGCGGAGATAAGGGTGGATTTTTTGTTCCATTTTATGGGAAAACACCTGCCGGGATCGAATTCGAAAAGATCGGCGAGAAAATCCTTACAAAACTTTCCTGATCTTGTCAGGACGGCTCATTCCATATTTTTTTATGATACGGTAAAGAGTTGTTTTGTGCACTCCGAGAGCTTTTGCGGTTTTAGGAACACTATAATTATTTTCTTTAAGAATATTTTCTATGAAACTGATCTGAGCATACTTTTTAACTGAATCAAGTTTGCCTGTGGCAGGTTTTTCATCTTTTGCTTCAACAAATTCGGATGGAAGAAGATCAGGTGTTATCCGTCCGCCGCTGCTTAAGACCACAGCTCTTTCAATGACATTTTCGAGCTCTCTGACATTTCCCGGCCAGCCATGGGACATAAGCATTGAAAGTGCATTTGAAGAAAACCCTGAAACCGACTTTTTAAGTTTTATATTGAATTTATCGAGAAAATGCATGGCAAGAATATGAACATCTGATATTCTTTTTCTCAGCGGTGGAAGATCGACTTTTATAACATTGATCCTGTAGTATAGATCTTCCCTGAACCTGCCTTCCTTGACAAGCTCTTTTAAATTTTTATTCGTCGCAGCGATTATTCTGGCACCCGTTTTTTCAGACTTTGTCGATCCGACCGGCTCGAACGAATGCTCCTGCAGAACTCTCAGCAGTTTGACCTGAATAGTCGGAGAAAGTTCACCTATTTCGTCAAGGAACAAAGTACTTTTGCCTGCAATTGCAAACCATCCCTGCTTATCCTTAACGGCTCCGGTGAATGCTCCTTTTTTATATCCGAAAAGCTCACTTTCAAGAAGTGTTTCAGGAAAAGCGCTGCAATTTATTGCATAGAACGGCTCATGCCCTCTATCACTCATATTGTGGACCGCTCTTGCGTAAAGTTCTTTTCCTGTGCCGGTTTCTCCTTCTATTAACAAGGTCGTTGTGCTTGCCGCAACCGCAGGAATAAGTTCCAGTACAGCCTTCATGCATGAAGAGTTGGTAATGATATCTCCTGAGCTGTATTTAGCTGAAAGCTCTTTCCTCAGAGCCTCTATTTCACTAAGGTCCCTGAAAGTTTCAGCACCGCCGATTATTCTGCCTGAGTGGTCGTATAGAACTGCGGTAGAGACACTCACAGGTATTTCCCGCCCTTTTACATCAATGATAAAACATTCTTTATTTATTACGGGTTTTCCACTTCTCAATGTCTTTCTTAAAGCACAAGCAGTTTCGCACATGCTTGACCTGAATACTTCTGAACAGTATTTACCTGTCGCATCATTTCTTGAAATCCCTGTTATTCTTTCTGCGGCGCTATTAAAAAAAGTGACTTTCCAGTTCAGATCTACAGTAAAAACACCATCGGAAATACTTTCAAGAATAGATTCGTATGAAATATTCTGCGATCTTCCCATCATTTGAAAATCCTATAAAAAATCACTTTGAAGGTATATCAGATTACAACTTAAAAATCCAGAGTTGACATCCCTGTTAAAAAGTATTCTAATTCATTTGCTTTAACGAAGGTGAAAACATGCTCAGAATTGGGAAAAAGATCAGCTATCAGTTTTACGAAGGTTTCTGTGTAATATTGAACCACGCAGACGGCAACGATTATAAACTTAACAGCTCGGCCAGCGATATCATAAAAAAAATAGAATCAGAAGTTTCCGATCTTTCCGCAGAAGAACTGGAATTTATTGATGATCTCATTGCCGCCGGCATTGTATTCGATGATAATGAAACAGAAAATCCTGAACAAAATGAGATAGGAAACAGGACAGGAATTGAAAGCTCGGTCTGGAATGAACTTACTGATTTTGCTTCGAAAAATTTAATTCCAATCAGCGCTTTAATCGAACTTACATACAGGTGTCCAGTTAAATGCAGTCACTGCTACATCGACAGATCTGAAGTGACTCAGAAACAAGAATTGAAGTTTGATAAATATACTGAATTCATTGACGATTTTAGAAAGCTGGGCGGACTTTATCTTGTTTTTACAGGTGGAGACCCTCTGCTTCACAAAGATTTCGAAAAAATATTCAACTATGCAAGGAAAAATCGAATTGCCGTCTCAATAATGAGTTCAGGATTTAAAAGTGATCTTAAGCTTCTTGAACGGATATCAAAGCTTGGAATAATGAGCTTTCAGACATCAATTCACGGCCATAACAGTGAAGTTCATGACAGATTTACCGGTGTAGCAGGATCATTTGAAACAACCTTGAACACTCTCAGATTTATGAAAGAACTTGGAGTTTATGTTCAGGCAGCTGTAATAATAAATCTTAATAATATTGAATTTTTTGATGATATTGTTAATTTTCTTGAGAATGAAAAAATAAACTATGTTTTCAACTATGAAATGTTCAGAAAAAGAAACGGGGATAAAGCTCCAATAAAACTCAATATTTCTGATGACGAAATTATTCTCTGTCTTTCAAAAACAGGTGATCAGGGAAAACCCAGACTTTCAGGAAAAATGCCGGAAGATGCGCCCTGCAATGCAGCAAGATCTCTTGTTTCTTTAAACCCGGCAGGAACAGTTTTCCCATGTCTTGAACTTAGAATTCCAGCTGGAAATATTAAAAACAACCGTTTTTCAGATATCTGGAACGATTCTGATGTGTTAAAAAGGATAAGACAAGTTAAATTCAAAGATCTGATCGACTGTCCGGAATGCGAATTAAAGAGTCTCTGCAACAGATGTGCGGGCTCTGCATTTAAAGAACAGCTTAAAATCATTGAACATTCTGCCAATGATTGCAAACACGCGAAACTAAAACAAGAAATTTTACTGCAATCTCTTGATAAATCAGGCAATAAGGATTAAAATCTTCTTGCGCTTGTTTTTTTTAAATGGAGGAAATTATGAAACCTGAGATCAAAAAAGCTACAAAGAACGAAACACAGAACAACAATGCATGTCAGTACTGCTGCGGAAAGACTCTCTGCTGATAAAATTACAGACTCTCGATTATTTCAATTCCGGGATTATTCTTTCTGATTTCATCCAGATGTTTCTGGTTAACTTTAAGATCAATAATAACAAGCTTCTTTAATTTTTTAAGTTTGAAAAGAGGTTTCAGATCTGAGATCTGCGTTTTCCAGAGGTCAAGTTCATATAAATTTTCCATTCCTGAAAATAGTGCTGCATCTTTTATCGGAAGTCCCCAAAGTTTAAGTCTTTCAAGATTTTTGAATTTTTTCAACACTTTGAAATCACTGAATTTTGTATTGCAAAGATCAAGATAGGTGATTTGCTCTGCAATTGGATAAACCATTGAAATATCAGTTACTGCCGTTGAACAGAGAAGAACTTCTTTGATCGTTTTCATATCTTTATAAACTGAAATGTCACTCACTTTTGTCTGAAGAAGATCTATTGATTCCAGCGATTTCATTTTGTTAAGCATTGAAACATCTGAAATCTCTGTCATTTTGGCATCAATTACCTTGAGTTTCGGCAGATCCGCTATCGGATTCAGGTCGGTCACACCGGTTTTCCAGATACTAAGAAATTCAAGATTTTCAAGATTTTTCAATGGTGTTAAGTCATTAATATCAGGGCAGAATCTCATGTCAAGCTTCCTGAGTTGTTTCATCTGTGAAAAGACATTAAGTGAATTTATTTTGGAAAAACCGATAAAAACATTATCCAGATGACTGCATGACTTAATATCTTCTTCTGTGATTTTGGACATTTTAGGGATTATTTCAGTATACCATTGTTCAAACTCGTCCGGATGAGCCTTTCCCCAGCTTTCCCAGAATTCATCTTTCCATGGCGGAATGAACATTGAACAGTCAACTTTCGGTTTTTCTTCAACTTTTGGAACTATTTCCACTTTCTCAGCAGGTTTACTGCAACTTAAAATGGAAAATGAAAACATCGCCAGAACAATGAAAAACATAATTTTCGACATAATTATCTCCTGATCAGAAATCCTTGGTGGTGAAGGTATCTCTTCCTGAATATGCAAAACGGGTTATAACGCTTTTCAGTTCTCTTACATTTCCCGGCCAGTCATAGGCGGCGAGCTTGTTCTCGGCTGTTTTTTCAAATTTCATCTCTTTGCCGCGAAGAGCAAAATGGATGTGCCTGCAAAGCGGAATGACATCTTCTTTCCTTTCACGGAGCGGAGGAATAGTCAGATGGAGAGTGGTAAGCCTGTAATAAAGGTCTTTTCTGAATGTCTGGTTTTTCACTGCAACTTCCAGATCTTTATTCGTCGCAAGAACCAGCGTTACATCAACTTTTCTCCCCGGTCCGCTTTCACCGACTTTCCGCACCATCCAGTCTTCAATGACTCTCAGCAGTTTTGACTGAAGATTCATCGGCATTTCCGCTATTTCATCAAGGAAAAGTGTTCCGCCGTTAGCAGAAAGAAAAGCACCTTCCCTTTCTTCGGCACCGGTAAAGCCGCCTTTTGCAGTTCCGAAAAGCTCACTTTCGGTAAGAGTTTCAGGAATACTTGCCGCATTGTATGTGACAAAAGCCCCTTTTCTTCCACTGGTCTTGTGAACAAATTCGGCAAAAACTTCTTTGCCCACACCGCTTTCACCTGTCAGAAGCACTATCGGGTTATTTGCAAAAAGTACCGGCTGGTTGAGCCAGTTCTCAATCTGATCGAACTGAGGAGCAAGTGTTCCTATGTAGAAGGATTCACTGGTCTTTTCCTTATTAACGGAAATATAGACATCGTGCTTTCCGGCTATTGAAAAATAATATTTACCCTCTTCAAGCACACCGCTTTCAATTTTTACACCGTTCACCCATGTCCCGTTTTTGCCTTTATTCCAGAAATAAATACCGTTTTCTTTCATCACAAATAGAAGATGCTCGCTTGAAACTTCATTAAAACTTATTGCTATGTCTGTATTTTTCCTGCCTATTTTGAATTCTCGACCATCCCTGAAGGAAAAAGTCTTGCTCTTTCCGCCATAGGTTATGACCACATTTTTATATTCGGTCTTTTCTTCATCCATTACGAGAGTGTTACCAAATTTTTTAGCACTTTCTTCAGGTGCAGATGCCGAAAGATTCGAAATAAGCGAAAACGAAAACGAAAAATCACCGATCGAAAAAACATCTTCACCTTCAAATACTTCTCCGCCCGCAATGGTTTTGTCGTTAAGCTTAAAGCCTTCCGAATTCGGATAAAGCGTCCACGCATATTCCTTTTTGTCGAAATTAAACTCTTTTCGCATCACCATTTCGTGCCCTCTCATTTCGGGAGGAAAAAGAATGTCACCCTCATCTCCGCCAATGACAATTCTCTTTTTCGCACTGTTGATATAAAACGAAAAAAGGTGTCTTCCGCCTCTGAAAATAAGAAGATACATAGGTTACCTCATTTTTTTACACAGACAAATGATTCTATGACATTTGACTATAAAATCAAGTTGCGTTAGATTCTGACGGTACAATTGCCGGAGGTTCTTATGTCAGAGATAGAAATTCCTTTTCTTTACGATCATCACAGTCATTTTTCACTTTATGCCGGGCTTTCGGGTTCTGTTTGTCTGAAAGATGAAAAGGATAAGCTCAATGCTTTGAATTTATTAAAGAATCTTCCGGAAAGCAGGTTGAACATTGTTTACGGTTGGAACAGTGGCCGGTACAGATTTGATTCAAGTGAGCTGAATATGCTTCCGCCTGTGATAATCTCGAATATTTCTCTTCACGGTTTTGTCATGAACAGTTCAGCTGAAAAACTGCTGTCTGTTCAATACCCTGATATTATTGCAAATTACCATGACAGTAAATGGTGCGAAAATCATGTCACAGAGCTGATTCTGTTTTTTTCGAAAATACTGCCGCTTACAATTGAAACGGTGAGAAATTACTCGGATTTTCTGCTGAAAACTCATGGCATTTATGAAATTGACGACATGCTGCTCCCGTCACAGGAAGTATTTGATCTTATTAACGATTCTGAACTTAAAAACAGAGTGCATTTCTGGGCTGATATTGAAACTTTCAGGCAACTTCCGGAAAAAACACAAAAAACAATTAAAGGTATCAAACTTTTCACCGACGGGGCGAACGGTGCTTCGACCGCAGCGCTGAGTGTTCCTTATCGTAACGGAATTACCGGACTGCTGACACACTCTGATGTGGAACTCATTGAACTTCTTGAAGAATCTTTTGAAATTTCAAATGCTGTCGCCATTCATGCACTTGGTGATCTGGCAACAGACCAGACTGTAAAAGCTGTCGAAAATATAAAAAAAAGAGGATTCAGCCTTGATATCAGGATCGAGCACGCCCAGTTTATTTCGGAAAAATGCGCTAAAAAAGCGAAAGATCTTGGAATAACAATGTCGCTTCAGCCCAATTTCAGTGAAGATTCCGTAATTTACGCCGACAGAATTCCGCAAGAATTTCTGAAACTTAACAATAATTTCAGGATGCTCATTGATAAAGCCGGATTCATTCCTGGACTTGATATGATATTCGGTTCTGACGGAATGCCGCATGGAGTCCAATTTGCACTTAAACAGTCTCTATATCCATCATTTGAATCGCAGAAACTAACAATTGAAGAGTTCAAAAAAGGCTACTGCACCTCGCCAGTTCACGGGATGATAAACACCATAATATAAAACACCTTTTCAATTGTTCATTCCATCAGAAAATCAATTGCATTTATCTGTCTGATTCCGTTGTGGTTTGCTGGTGGATCGTCGTCAAGTGTCAGAAGATATTTAGGGTTATGATCAGATATTGCCTGAAGTGATGCAAGTTCAGTTTTGAGCTTGTTTTCGTCTCTGACTGTCAAAGCGACCTGATAATATTCAACTGTGTCCTGTTTTATCGCCACAAAATCAACTTCTTTGTCTCCGACTTTGCCGACATAGACATCATAACCGCGACGGAGAAGCTCAAGATATATAACATTTTCAAGGACATATCCTGCATCACCACCTTTATTTCCAAGCAGAAATGAACGGAGTCCAATGTCACATATATAGTATTTATCATTGGTTTTGAGGTACTGCTTTCCTTTCACATCGTATCTTTTCGCTCTGTAGATAATGAAACTGTCCATCAGTGCTGAAATATAGCTTTCAACTGTGTGAGTTGATATCTTTCTGCCGTCAAAAGTCATTGTATCTGCTATCTTTTTTGTTGAAAGAAGACTTCCTATATTGTCAAACATGAATCGCACGACACTTTCAAGCATAAGAATGTCTGCGATCTTTTTCTTTGCCGCAACATCTCTAAGAATGACAGTATTGTATATTCCGCTCAGATAATCACGAACCTTGCCGGCATCATTATTCAAATACACCGCAAAAGGAAATGAGCTGTACCTTACATAATCTGCAAATTTACGACTCAGATCATTTTTCCCTGTAAATTCAATATATTCCTTGAAAGAAAGCGGTAGCATTTCGATCTCGACATATCTTCCGCTCAAAAGCGTGGCGAGTTCTCCGGAAAGAAGATGCGCATTTGAACCGGTAATGTAAACATCAACATTCTTTTTTATATAAAGGCTGTCAACAGCTTTCTGGAAATCAGCAACCTTCTGAATTTCATCAAGAAAAACATAGTTTTTCGCATTCTTTTTCAAACGGGAGTCAACAAAATCATACAGCTTCTGAGCATTATCAAGATCTGAGAAATTCATATCCTCAAAATTGATCGATATTATCTGATCATTTTTCACACCATTTTCAAGAAGATATTCTCTGAACAGCTCAAGAAGAGTCGATTTTCCGCATCTTCTTATTCCGGTTATCACCTTTATCAAAGGATGATCTTTGAAACCTATCAGTTTTTTCAGGTAAGAATCCCTTTTTATCATCTCTGCCTCCTTATGAACAATGCAGAAATATATTATTTAAAAACCTTCAGAAAGTCAAAAGTTTTGGCAATAGACTTCTAAAACTTTGTGTTTTCATGAAGTTTTGGCAATAGACTTCTAAAACTTTAACCGTTTTTTCCACAACCCGGCTTCATATATCGGTATATTTAAAAAATTGTCAGCAATATCAAATTCTCTTGGAGAAAAGCGGACAAGATATTGCGGAGAGTATTTTGAATTATATGATTGAAGACTCTTTTTTCTTCTGCTGTACCCGCTTTTCACTTCAACCGGTATTATCTTTCCATCAAAAATACTTACAAAATCTATTTCCGCATCGCTGTTACTGCTCCAGTAAAAAAGCTCTTCATCACCAGAACGCAAAAATTCCGATGCAGTAAAATTTTCAACAAAAGCGCCATTGTACTCATTAAACAGCGCATCTTTTTCAAGTATCATTTTTGACGGAACATTAAGCATTGCTCCAAGTAGACCGATATCGTGAAAATATGTTTTAAAAATTGAATTATCCGCATAACCCGAAAGAGGGAACTTGGGAACTTTCAAGCAGTAGGAAAGATTTATAAGTCCTGCTTTTTCAAGCCATTCAATTGCAGTTCTGTATGTTGAAGATCTGGCTGACGGAGTGATATCACTGTATTTGAATTTTTTATTCTCTTTCGCAAGTATTGATGGAATTGTTTTCCACACTTCTGCTATTTTAATTGCCTCAAAAGGAGAAGAATATTTTGAGAAATCATTTTGATATGCTTTGATTATTTCAATTTGTATTGATCTGACCTTTTCCGGATCCCGTGATTCAACCCATGATTTTACAACAGCTGGCATTCCACCGGTAAAAAGATATTTTTTGAAAAGTTCGAGCAATTGTTCATGAATAACAGAAGATGTCGTTTTCTCTGAAATAATTTCTAAGTAGTCCGCAAGAATTTCATTTCCTGAAGCGGAAATAAATTCATAAAAAGACAATGAATACAATGTCATAAAATTCACTTTTCCAACCGGAAACGGTGTCTTCCTGCTTAAAGAAACGCCGAGAAGTGATCCGGCAGAAATAATATGGAGATCAGGTCGCTGTTCATCAAAATATTTTAGAGAAGTCAAAGCTTCAGCACAAGTCTGAATCTCATCAAAAACGATTAAAGTTCCCTGTTTTGAAATATCTTTGCCGGAAAAAAGAGAAATCTGTTCGATTAAATAATCAGCAGAAAGAGATTTTTCAAAAAGTTTGCGTAATTCGTGCGTTTCCTCAAAGTTAAGATAAACAGTGTTTTTATAAAAACGGCTGCCGAATTCTTTTATCAGCCATGTTTTACCAACCTGTCTTGCCCCCTGAATAAGAAGCGGCTTTCTGTCTGACCGTTCTTTCCATTTTACCAGCTCATTCATCAAGGTTCTTTTCATGTTATCTCCAGAAAAGTGTAAAATCCACCTAATCTAATCTCCATAAAAGTGACATATTCATTGTGTTTAATCTCCAAAAAAATGCAAATAATTAATAAAAGCGGACCGTTTTACAGCTCAACATACTGGATTTAATGGAGTTTTTAAGATTTCCTATTCACCAGATGGAAATCGGACTGTGCGGTGGGGTAGATGACTATGTCGGAGATTGTGACATGCGGCGGTCTGGTGACAACAAAAAGGACTGCATCGGCGATGTCGCCTGCAACGAGCGGCTCAAACCCGTCATACACTTTTTTAGCCTTTTCGGTGTCACCGTCAAATCTCACAATGCTGAACTCTGTTTCAGTAGCACCCGGATCGACAGTTGAAACCCGTACAGATGTGTTTGTAAGATCCTTCCTGAGTCCGTTAGTTATGGCATTTACAGCGTGTTTTGTAGCGCAGTATACGCTTCCGCCTGGGTAAGTGCCTCTGCCTGCGATGGAACCGATATTTACTATATGACCTTTGTCTCTTTCCACCATTCCGGGGACAACTGATCTCGAAACATAGAGAAGCCCTTTGACATTTGTGTCTATCATCGTGTCCCAGTTATCAATTTTATCGGTGTGAAGAGGCGATGCCCCTTTTGCAAGTCCCGCATTATTGACAAGAATGTCAATTTCGGCAAAATCTTTCGGAAGCTGTTTAAAGAACTTCTCGACTTCATCACGATGCCTGACATCAAGCTTTCCGGCAAAATATTTAACACCGTATTTTTCCTTGAGATATTCACCGAGCTCTTCAACCTTATCAAACCTTCTTGCAACAAGGATGAGGTTACAACCGGCACTTGCAAGCGACTCGGCACATGCCTTTCCAATTCCGGAACTTGATCCAGTCACGCAGGCAATTTTTCCTCGAAGATCGAACATGGAAACCTCCCTTTTTTATTTAAGATTATCAGGATTAAGCCCCAGAAGCTCAGGAAGCACAAACAGTCCGTTTTTTCTTACGAGAACTCCGTCAAAATATATCTCCCCGCCGCCGTACTCGGGAGTCTGGATCATCACAAGGTCCCAGTGAATCGAAGAAGTATTTCCGTTGTCACACTCGCCGTAAGCTCTTCCCGGAGTGAGGTGTATCGAACCCGAAATTTTCTCGTCAAAAAGTATGTTCACAGTCGGTTCAACGATGTAAGGATTGACTCCGAAAGCAAATTCGCCGACAAATTTTGCACCTTCATCGGCATTGAATATCTCTTCAAGTTTTTCAGGACTGCTTCCTTCATATTTCACAATTTTACCATTTTCAAAAGTGAGAATGACTTTATCAAATTTTGTTCCCAGATATACCGATGGCGTGTTATATTCAATGACTCCGTTTATCGAATCTTTGACAGGAGCAGTGAATATCTCGCCGTCAGGAATGTTGTATTCACCGGCACATTTTATTGCAGGAAGTCCTTTTATTGAAAGTGTAATATCGGTTCTGCCCGGACCTTTGATATGAACTTTATCTGTCTTTTCAAGCAGTTCCTTCATCGGATCCATCGCTTTTGACATCTTTGCATAATCGAGAGTCGTCACATTATAGAAAAACTCCTCAAAAGCCTCCATCGACATATTTGAAGCCTGAGCAAAAGCGGGTGTCGGGAACATCATTGTCACCCATTTTTTGCTCATTATCTCGTCACTTACATCCTTTCTGTAATTTTTTGTAACTTTCATGATCTGTTTCTGAGGCACATCGTTCATCTCGAACTTGTTTTCAAGCGCCCTGATCCCGATATATGCTGTCATCTTCTTTGCCATTGCAAGTTCGGATTCTCTCATCAATTCAAGCACTTTGTCCGTTGCGTGCATATAAAGCTTTCTCTGGATTACCTGCGCATTGAGCTGAACAAAAGGATGAGCACCTTTTTTCCCGATAAGTTCAATAAGCTCTTCAACAAGCGGATATGCGGAAGAATCGACTGCACTGATCATGACAAGGTCGTCCTCTTTGACTTTAGTTGAATAGTTTACAAGCAGCTGTGCCAGTTTCAATACTCTCGGATCTTTCATCATATTCTCCATAATTGTTAAAAAACTGAAAACATATCAATACTATTCCTGTCAGATTTTTAGGCAAAAAATATCGGAAAAAAGTTCAGTCTTTGATGAACAGACTCAGAAATTCCTTTAATTCCATAATTTTGAAAGGTTTTCTGATGCTTCCCGAGAACCCGAATTTCTGCGGATCGACCATTACGGCATCTTCCGAATATCCGCTTGAAGCAAATAGGCGAATTTCAGAATTATAATCTTTTATTATTTTTGAAGCTTCAAGTCCTCCCATACCTCCTGGAACGGTAAGATCCAGAAAACAGGCGAAATACTGATCTTTTTTATCTTTAATTTTCCTGATCTTCTGAATTGCCGAAGCACCGTCATTTGCCTTGTCAACCGAAAAACCGAGCTGTTCAAGCATAGACCCCAGCACTTCCCTGATAAAATATTCATCATCCATTACAAGAATTTTCCTGCCGTCCCCGAAAACCGCATGAGATTGAGACAGCTGTTCATCCGCAATTATCTCTTTCCCCTTCGTAGCGGGAATGAAAATCGAGAAAATGGAACCGTTCCCGAAATCTGAATCGACTTCTATTGTTCCGTTATGCTTCTGCAAAATGGAAAAACATGTCGGCAGTCCAAGGCCGGTACCTCCTTTTTTTGTTGTAAAGAAAGGATCAAAAACTTTTGACATGTCCTCCTTTGAAATTCCTGCACCGGAATCTTTTACTGAGATCTTCACATACCTTCCGGGAGCAAGTTTAAGCGCAGGACTTTTCTCTGCCATTATATTCTGTCCTGAAATTGAAATCGCCCCGCCCATAGGCATTGCCTGTACCGCATTCAGAACAAGGTTGTGAATGACATCACTTATCTGGTTTTTATCAAATTTTGCGTTCCACATATCATCCGGCAGGTCAAAATCACAAACTGAACTTGTGCCGCTAAGCGCAAAAAGAGCCGCATCTTTTATAACAGGTTCCAGATCACCTGCTCTCAGTTCAGGTGAGCCGCCTTTTGAAAAAGTAAGCAGCTGCCTTGTAAGTTCTTTTGCTCTTACAAAAACATTCAATGCGCTTTGAAGATATCCGTTGACTTCTTTTGAATCACTTTTTGCAAGGGCAAGTTCCACATTTCCATAAATACCTGCCAGAAGATTGTTGAAATCGTGAGCAATCCCGCCAGCCATGACACCGAGAGACTCCAGTTTTTCAGCATTCCTGAGCTTCTCGCTCAATTTGCTTTTTTCCGTTACATCTCTGAAAACCAGAACCACACCTATTATTTTATCCTTATCTTTTATAGGCGACGCACTGTCTTCAATTATGTATCTTCTGTCATCCCGGCTGATCAATATTGTATGATTCGGCAGATTGATCGTTCTACCGCTTTTGATGACTGCATTAACAGGATTTTCGAGACGCTTCCCGTTTTTTTCGTCCACAACATAAAACACTTCCGACAGGAATTTACCAGTTGCCAGATTCGCCGGCCATCCCGATATCTTCTCGGCTATTTTATTAATTACAGTTATTCTTCCTTCTATATCTGTTGCAATAACCGCATCACCGATACTATTGAGGGTAACAGAAAGGATCTCTTTTTCTTTTTCTATCGCTTTTTTGTCACCGGCTCTTTCCTTCTGCTGAAGAAGCAGTTTGCCGAGAAGCATTGAAGCAACCGGATAAATTATTATTACAGGCAGAGCTATCTCGGAAAAAAAAGAGCTTCTTGCCTGATCCGGGAGTGCAGACATACATAAAAACATGTTAAGATGGACGGTAATTCCGAACAGATATAATTCCTGAATAGAAATATCGGAAAATCTTTTTCTGGAAAACCATCTCCAGACAAGTCCGATAAAAGAAGATGTCGTTATAGTTAAAACACCGGACAGAACACCTGCTCCTCCCAGATATACACGATAAACGGAAGTCATCACAACAGCTATTGCAGTCGGAATAAATCCGAAAAACAGACCAGTTGTGCTTAAAAGGATGGATCTTGTGTCAAAAATAACATCTTCTGACATTCTCCATGGTGATGTCATAACAACAATACCGACAATTCCGATAAGAATCCCGATTATCAGAGGAGCTATCCTTTTCCATGAAAATGTCTTTTCAGAAACGAAATCATAGATCAAAGCCAGCGCAAGAAGAATTGATGCATTTCCCACAAGACCTGCAAATGCCTGATAATTCATCTGCACTCCATTTTTTGAACACTTGAAATGTTATCCTTTAACAAAAAATTGTCAAAAATATCCATTTAAGATAAAGTCGCTTATGAAAGAGAAAAAAATAAATAACATACTTCCCGATATATTAAAAAAATATAGAAACACCGATTTCGGGACACAGCTTAAAGTTCAGTTTGCCTACTATCTTTCTTTTGCGCTGTTTTTACTTACCATCCCGATCATAATAAATTCCATTTATGTTTTTTCCAATTATCACGAACTGGTTGATTTTTCGATTATTATTGTTGAATTTCTTGCCGCACTTATCTTTCTTTTCAGTGCAATTATTATAATAAAAGGTTATTACCGTACTGCTTCTCACATTATTTTCATTTCATCATTTCTGGGTTTGTGGTATGTGGTCTGGGTGGATAGAACTGAGCTTATAATGAAACTTAACACAGTCGAGTATGTCCTTGCACTTCTTTCGATGATACCTGTTTTTTTCGAAAGAAAGACTGCCGTAATCGTTTATACTGCTTTTAACTTTGCGCTGTTTGCAGCTTTTATATTCTTTTCCGGAATTACAATTGACGGAAGATTGATCGATTTCATTATAACCACTTCAATTGCCATGCTTTTTATTTCAATAGTTGCTCTTAATATTTCCAGAATCAAAAAACTTACCCTGCAAAAAGTGTATTCAGAGATCAAAAAACTCAGACTTGCAGAAGAAGCTTTACTGGCAGAAAAGGAAAAGCTTTTTGTAACCATACAAAGTATCGGAGACGGTGTTATTACAACCGGAGTTGACGGAAAAGTTGTTCTAATAAACAGTGTCGCTGAAAACCTGACAGGCTGGAACCAATCAGAAGCAGAAGGAAAACTGTTATCTGAAGTATTCAATATTATTAATGAAATTTCCGGGGTGCGTTGCGAAAACCCTGTTGAAAAAGTCCTCAATTCAGGAATGATCCAGGAACTTGCAAACCACACCATGCTTATTGCCAGAAACGGAACAAAAAGGATCATTGCCGACAGTGGAGCACCGATAAAAGACCGTGCAGGCAATATTCTCGGAGTTGTGCTTGTTTTCAGAGATATGACAGAAAAGCAGAAACTGATAGACACCGTTCAGCAGACGCAGAAACTTCAGGCGATAGGAACGCTAGCCGGCGGTATTGCTCACGATTTTAACAATCTGCTCACAGGAGTATTCGGTTTCATCGGTTTTGCAAAAGATGAATCAAAAGAACAACCTGTAAAGGATATGCTTGTTCAGGCAGAAAGTACAATTGACCGTGCAAGATCACTTACAAGACAGCTGCTGACATTTTCAAAAGGCGGTTTTCCTATAAAAAAAATCCAGCACTTTTCACCATTTATTGAAGATACCGTCCGTTTTGCACTCAGCGGGTCATCAATCGCACCCGTATTTGACATACAGGCAGATCTTCATGATGCTGAATTTGACCGCGATCAGATAGCACAAGTCATTGATAATGTTGTTATAAATGCTGTCCAGGCAATGCCTGATGGGGGGAATTTAGAAGTAACTGCTCAAAACACAATAATCGGAGAAAAAGAACATTTTCCACTTCCTGCCGGAAATTATGTAAAGATTTCAATAAAAGATTACGGAACCGGCATTGCAAAGAATGTCATATCTAATATTTTTGATCCTTTTTTCACAACCAAAACCGGCGGTCATGGGCTGGGACTTGCAATGTGCTATTCGATAATGAACAAACATAACGGTGTAATTGAGGTCGAATCTGAAGAAGGATCCGGTTCAACTTTTTACATTTTTATCCCTGCTATAAGATCAGAAAACCCATTATAGAAAACCATTATAGGAGGATTTCATGCTCAATAAAATCAACCCTGTTAATCTGAAATCATGGAAAGATCTTGAAAAAATTAGAAAATCAGGTGATTTTAATCTGAGAAAAATGTTTGCGCAAAATCCGGCAAGAGCGGAAAAACTCTCTCTTCAGTTCAATGATATCTATCTGGATTACTCAAAAAACCTTATAAATGATGAAGTAATGAAAACTCTTTTTGAACTTGCCAGTGAGTGTGATCTTAAAGAAGCGATCAGCTCGATGTTCGGCGGTGAAAGGATAAATGAGACCGAAGATCGTGCAGTTCTTCATACTGCTTTGAGAAATTTTTCAGATAGACCTGTGGTGGAAAATGGAACCGATGTGATGCCTCAGATCAGAGAAGTGCTTAAAAAGATGAAGGTTTTTGCTGACAAGGTAAGCGGGGGAAAATGGATAGGGTTCAAAGGTGAACCTGTTACAGATATTGTGAATATAGGCATCGGCGGAAGCGATCTCGGACCTGTCATGGTGACTGAAGCGCTCAAACCTTACTGGAAAAAAGGGCTGTCAGTTCATTTTGTGTCAAATGTTGATGGAACCCACATCGCTGAAACTTTGAAAAAGCTCAAACCTGAAACCACACTTTTTCTGATTGCATCAAAAACTTTTACGACTCAGGAAACCATGACAAACGCCCATTCTGCAAAAAGCTGGTTTCTGTGGAATGGCGGAAAAGAGGCTGATATTGCTAAACATTTCGCAGCTCTATCGACAAATGTCAAAGCTGTAGAAGCGTTTGGAATAGATCCTGAAAATATGTTCGAGTTCTGGGACTGGGTCGGCGGTCGTTATTCGCTCTGGAGCGCTATCGGACTGAGCATTGCATGTGTCACCGGATTCGAAAATTTTGAAGAGCTTTTATACGGAGCCTTTGAAATGGATGAGCATTTCAGGAGTGAGCCTTTTGAGAATAATATACCTGTAATCCTTGGACTTCTCGGAATATGGTACAACAACTTTTTTGATGCACAGAGCCATGCAGTTCTGCCGTATGACCAGTATATGCACAGATTTGCCGCATATCTTCAGCAGGGCGATATGGAATCAAATGGAAAGTCCGTAGATAGAGCGGGAAATAAAGTCGGTTATCACACCGGTCAAGTCATTTGGGGCGAACCGGGAACAAATGGTCAGCACGCTTTTTATCAGCTGATTCATCAGGGAACAAAGCTCATTCCGTGTGATTTTATCGCTCCGGCAATATCGCACAATCCTGTTGGCGACCACCATGTGAAACTCATGTCGAACTTTTTTGCTCAGACTGAAGCACTCATGAACGGAAAAACCGTTGAAGAAGCCGCCGCCGAACTTAAAATTGCAGGAAAAACTGACGAAGAAATAAAAAAACTTGTTCCATTCAAAGTTTTTGAAGGAAACAGACCCACCAATTCAATATTATTCAAAAAACTCACCCCGAAAGTCCTCGGCTCGCTCATCGCAGCGTATGAACACAAAATATTTGTACAAGGAGTCATCTGGAATGTGTTCAGCTTTGACCAGTGGGGAGTCGAACTCGGCAAACAGCTCGCAGGGAAAATATTACCCGAACTTAACGATCCAAGACCCGTCACCGGACATGATTCATCAACAAACGGACTTGTGAATAAATTTAAAGGATGGAGATAAAATTATTTCAGTCCGTCAGTGATGGTCCAGCTTCCGTTTGAGCTTTTCTTGAGTGAGATTATTTCTTTCTGATCTTCAACTTTTTCGGTGCTATCGAGTCCTTTGACTTTGAAGACTAGATTAAAGTGCTGAACGACTCTTGCTTCGTCCATTGACGGTGATATGTATTGAAAATCTCTGCTGTTAAGTCCGTAATTGACATTTATGAACGCTTCGGCATTCTTTCTGAAGTTATCAAGAAGTTCAGCTCTGCCTTTATAAGACTGGTCGATGATCGTGCTGAAAAGTTCGACATCGCCGTTATTCAATGCGGTCTTTCTTGTATCGAGTGTAAAAAAAATGTCGTGCACTATATTAGCATCTATCTTTCTCCCGGCACCGCTTATTTCTTTGATGTCAGCTATCTTCCAGCCGATCCGTTCTTTCACAAGCTTTATCGTTTCCTTTTTTCCGATGATATAAGTTTCCGCAACATCTTCCGGAGCCCTGTAAAAAAGATCATAATCGACTTCCATCTCAATTTTCCCGGGGATCATTGAGGAAGAAATAACCTTCGTCGAATTCATAGAATAGGAATATTTCAGGAAATACTGCTGTTGAAGATTAAGCTGCTGCAAGTAGCTCTTTCTATCCGGAAAACTGTCAGCTATCAGAAGCTCGACAGATTTTATATCACCGGCATTAAGCTTTGCTTCTCTTATCTCAAGGATCTTCATTACATCGGGCATTTTCGATTCAGGAAGGGAACAGGAAGAAAAAAACATCATAAAAACAGAAAAGGCAGCCAAAAAAACAGGAACATATTTATTTAACATCTTTTTTCTCAGCAGGCTGTTCAGGACATTTTGAACTGAGTTTGGCTATTCTTTTTCTGTTCTTTTCCGTTGTGACAGTAAAATTATCCGAAATGCTTTTAAGCCTTTCTCTTACGCCGCCGCACTTTTTTTTCATAGCATAGAATTCAGCGACCCGGAGATCGCGCTCAATAAGTACCAGTTCAGCTTTTTCAAGCTTTTCAATCCCTTTATCTTTGTTGCCGTCATCAGGATAGGTCTTCAGATAGAACCTGTACTGCGCAACTGCTTTGTCAACAATATCAATATCTTTTTCCGCAGGATTCGGAAAAAGAAAGAAATCGGAGGGCTTCTGTGCAAAATAGCTGTTTGCAATCTGAAGTTGTGCCCACGGGGTCTTTTCATGTTTAGGACGCATTTTCACAAAACGGCTGTAAACCTCAACAGCTGAGGGATAATCCTCTTTATAAAAATATGTGTCACCCAGCGCAACTGTGGCATAAGGCTCATATTTACTGAAACTGAAATCGCCTATGACTTTCATAAACTTCTTTTCTGCAACATCATATTTTGCTTTGCTCAGATAATAGACACCCTCTTTATAAACAACTTCAGCATCAGATTCTGCTCCGGTTATAACAGGTGCGGATTTGCATGAGAACATACCAAAGATCAGGGAAACAAGGATCACTGCGGACAAACGGTTCATTATTTATAACCCCTCATGATTGCGCGAATCTTATTCAAATCAACCCAGCCTTCAACATTATCCTGAAAACTTTTCACTTTATACCATGAACCGCTTGAAAATACTATATTTACTATTTCCCCTTCCTTTATATTGCCTATTCCGCTTAAAGAATCATCAGGCCCGCTCTTAAGTTCAGCGCTTTTGACAACTACTCCCCAGTTCTCGCTGCTCCTAGCATCATGGCTCGTGAAAAAAAGAACTGCTGTTACCGCCATGACAAGAAAAACAGGAAGCATTGCGGTCTTTATTTTCCAGTCAGGTGAAAAGAACAGCATCGAAACAAGTATCGAGAAAATATATATCGAAATGAAAAAAGTGATCAGGACAAAATCTACAGACCGTTCAGGTTCCAAGAGAGTTGCAGGAACTGTAATATTGTTCTTTGAAGTTATCACCTGCATATTGTTCTTTGCTTCTGTCAGATCAGGAGCCTTCTGAAGTGCCTGAAGGTAGAAATATACCGCTTCGCCTTCAAGACCGAGCGCATTTGCAGTAACTCCCAGATTATAGGAATAAAGCGGATCGGCATCTGATTTTACGAACTTTTCGTTGAAAGCTTTGTATGCGCCCTGATAATCTTTTTTTATGTAAAGTGAAAAACCGTCATCATCCGAAAAAAGATCTGCCGAAAGCATCACCAGAATTATAAAAAGTATATATTTCTTCATTTTTTCCTCCCTCTTAACCTAAGGAGTCCTGAAGCTTTTTCTTTCAAAGCGTTCAGATTGTTCACATTGGTTCCACTGAATGTCAGATATTCAATTTCACGAATAAATTCGGTTATATCAGCAAATGAATTGCCGTGCTTTTTCAAGAGCGCCTGACTTCTTGCACCTCTGATCTCAATAGAGTAGAGATCCTTCAAGGCATCATAGAAAACATTGAGAAGTTCCGTGCTGTCATTTGACAACATTACCGATTTTTCCCATTTTTCCAGTTTAGAATTGAACGATCTTGATCTTCTTCTTATGGCGATACCTGTAAACCAGATCAGAAATGATATCAGAGAGATAAGAAACGGTATTGCCATTGCTGTCAGGAACCATGATCTGGCGACAATGCTTTTTGTGCTGTAAATCTTCATATCTGCCGGAAGTTCTTTCAGCAGTTCAAAACTCTGCTGTTTTTTCTCACCGGCGGTATCATCCGAAACAGTGACATCCTTCACATTCACATTTATATCAGGAACAATAACGGACACCCAGCCTTTATCTTTGCTGAAGACTTCAAAAGGCTTTGCTTTCAGAACCGTTTCACCTGTCTGAAGACCTTTGAGCATGAATTTATACCTTTTCTCTCCGCAGTAACCTTTTGAAAAAGTGCTTATTCTGTTATCAACTTCCGGAGCGAATATCTTGAGTTCACGATTTTCAACCGGCTTTATTTCGGCGGCCTGAAAATTACCGCACCCTTTTATTGTGTATTCAACTGTTTCGAGCAGATTGTTTTTATCTATCGTAACAGAATTTTTGTTGACCTCGACTTGAAAATCGCCGTATATTCCTTCACTGTGCTGAACTGCTTCCGGAAGCGGAATCAGCGGAATTCTCATTGCAGGAGTTGAAATTGACATTTTTTTTGTATTGAAAAAAGAACCTGTCATCACATCGACTATCATCTGTGTGCCGTTCAAAGATTTCAAACCTTTTTCAGGAATAATCACAAATGTTTTCAACAATCCGTAGTCATAGGCTTCGCCATCAATTGCAATTCTTTGAAAAGTGAGTCTGCTTTCCTGTTTTTCTTCTTTCCAGCAGTTTTCGAAAGACGGTGATTTATACATATTGAGATCTGATATTGACCCCGGCTTGACAAAAATATAGTATTTTATTGTACTTGGTTCACCCTCGTAAACATCGCCCTGAGGTTCCACAACCGCTCTTAAAAAATAATTCGGTGTCTTTCTTTCCCATTTTGTAAGCGGAGAAACAAGCGAACTGGAAAGAGTTGATCCTGAAGACTGAGAATCATCAGCAGACACATTGCCGGAAACCGTTCCGCCTGCTGATCCACCCCCGGTAACTGTGATAGTGAGTGTATTGGATTTTTCAAACTGCCCGTTTTTCAGACTTATCTTTGCAGGACCGATCTTGAACACACCATTTTTAGCAGCACGGAGAAAATATGTATAGCTGATGCTCTTTTTACTTTCCATTTTTCCGTTGATTATACTTACGGAATTCGACTGCGATTCAGATCTGTTCTCTACTGAAAAACCATTAAAATCCGGTTCTGTTATTTCTTCGAATGACCCCTCGGCAGTCAGAACCATCCTTAATGTTTCATCGACAGAAACAGTATCGCTGTCAGAAGAAAGAGTTATAGAACTACTCCAAACGGGTAAACATAAAAATATGAACGAAGCAATTATAAAAATCTTAGTAATTCTTTTCATTTCCACCATCTTCCTCTACCAGGTCTGACCATTTTGCGAGTCACTTTCCTTCTTTAGCATGAAAGGTGATATTTGCAAATTTTTCCTTTGATCAAACTGTTTTAAAATAGCTTTTCTATCTTCTTTTTTATCTTTTTCATCTTCATCTTTCTTTTCTTCAGCTTGTGCAACTTCCTGCTTTTCTTCTTTCTTTTCTTCGTCCTGTTTTGCCTGATCTTCCTGCTGTTTCTGCTGTTCTTGCTGTTCTTGCTGCTCTTGCTTATCCTGAGAATCTTTCTGTTCTTCCTGTTTATTATCCTGTTCCTGTTGATCTTTTTTCTGCTGTTCCTGCTGCTGTTGCTGCTGCTGTTGCTGCTTGATCATTCTTCTTACAATTTCAAGATTCTCAGCCGTATCAGTCTGCGGTTTTTCAATAAGCGAACGAATATAATATTTTTCAGCATCTTCAAGTTTCTTCATGGAAGTCATGGCATTGCCCATATTGTGAAAAATACGGGATTTCAATTCAGGGACAGCGTTGCCTGTTTCAAGTGATTTCCTGTACGCATCAAGAGCTCCTTCATTGTCTCCTGCTTTAAGCTTCGCATTCCCCATATTATAAAACGCTTCCGCATTGTTCTTCAGCCTGACAGAAGCTTTTGAGAACTCTTCTCCGGCTTTATCCATTTCACCTTTGGAATAACTTTCACGACCTTTTTTACTTTCAGATGCCTCTTTTTCAAAAGGAGTAAAAGAAAACAAAGGAAGTGCCAGAAGTATTAAAACTGCCACTTTGTTCATGATTTTCTCCAATTTGTTGAAAGTATTATAAAAAGAAAATAAAGCACTATCGCAAAAAGGAGCGGTATCTGGAATTTTTCAATATATATGTGAACTGTCCTTTCCTCGTTTCTGACCGTCTTCTTAAAATCTTTGATATATGAACTTATTGTATCACCTTTTTTTATCTCGAATGCATTCAGAGCTGTAGTACATTTTTCAAAAAAGCCTTTGTCTATCCTCGATACAACTGTATTTTCATTTTCATCTTTGAGATAACTTTCACCGATCCTGACAGGTGCTCCTTCTTCAGTTCCAAGCGGAAGTATTGCAAGATGGATATTATTTTCCTTTATTTTCTTGCTGACAGAATCGAAATCAAGGTCAGGATCTTCACCGTCTGATATAACAACTATCAGTTTGTCAGATTCGCTCCCTGATGATTTAAGCGTATCCACAGCCATTTCAACTGCTGTACCCAGAGAAGTACCCTGTTTTTCTATCATACCAGGCTCAAGAACAGACACTACAGTTGCAAGGGTTTCATAGTCGTCAGTCAGAGGCATCTGCAGGAAAGCGGCTCCGGCAAACGGTATAAGTGCCACTCTGTCACCTGTCAGCGAACTCAGGACATCGAACATCATTTTCTTTCCCTTTTCATACCTCGGACCGTTCTCATCTTCAGCGTACATACTGAGGCTGACATCAAAAACTACGGCGATATCTATTCCGTCACTTTTGGTATTGACATCCTCTCCGCCGATAAGCGGTCTGGCAGCAGATATTGATAGCAGTATCAGAACAAGGAAAATAACTATTCTTCTGTACCATATCTTTTTTATTGAAAATTTCTGTATCTTTTCTATCTGGCTTTTTGAAAAACCTGTCAGAAACTCTCCTCTTTTCTTCGAGGAGTACGACATCCAGACAATAATAACAGGAAACCACACAAGTATTACAAGAAGGTATTTCCAGTCAAAAAATTTCATCTTTCAACCTCCGGATAGAGTTTGAAAATGAGTGCCGCAAATCTTGCAAGACACAGGAGCAGAATAGAAAACAGTATAAAATACGGCGCATATTCGTTGTATATTTTAAGCTTTCTTGCCGGAACTGGACTTTTTTCAAGTTCATCAATATCCTTGAACGCCTTTTTCAACTGATCTGTGGAAATCGACTGGTAGAATTTTCCGCCCGATTTTTCTGATATTTTTTTCAAAAGACCGGGGTTGGTTTTCATCTGTATATTCTGAAATGTGTCATTTCCAAAAAAATCTTTGCCTGTCGGAAATGGAACCGCTTTGTCAGTTCCTATCAGTATCGAGTATATCTTTACACCTTCTTTAGCCGCCATTTCAGCAGCAGTTTCAGGACTGAGATTTCCTGCATTGGAATCGCCGTCTGTCAGAATGATTATCACTCTGCTTTTCGCCTTGCTGTTCGAAAGTTTTGACAACGCAAGTCCCAGACCGTTCCCTATAGCAGTTCCGTCTTCTATGACACCTGTTTTAAGTCTCGAAAGAAGCTCGATAAAAACATCATAATCCGTTGTCAGCGGAACCTGAAGAAAACTCTCTTTCGCAAAGAATACCAGTCCGAGCCGGTCGGAAGACCTTCCTTTCACAAAACTTTCAATAACTTTTTTTGCTGCTTCAATTCTATTCTTCGGCTGAAAATCAAGTGCCTCCATCGATCCGGAAATGTCCAGTGCTACAATGATATCCTTTCCTTCGATCGGAGGAGTGACCGTTTTTTCAAGGCTTACGGGTCTTGCAAGCGCCACTATCGCCACAAGTATTGCAACTGCATCAATAATTCCCGGAAGCAGGAACTTCCATGACGCACGGTTTCTCAGATTACGGAAATTTGAATAGATCATCTGTCCGGAAGAACCTTTCAGGCGCAAATGCAGATAAGCCGCCGGAATAATTAAAATTGAAAGCAGGAGCCAGTATGGACTAAGAAACTGCATTTGAATTCACTCCGCTTTTTTCAATTTCATTAACAATGTTCTCAAATTCACTGACTATCATGTCAAAATCACTGTTATCAAGCTGTTCATCAGCGAATTTAAACCTGTCGCCCACTTTCAGAAGATCAATGATCCTCTTGTCAAATTTTGAAAACAGCTTGTCTCTTTTCAATTCCCTGCGGATCTCATAAGTTGTCATTTCTCTATAATTTGCCTTACATTTCAAAGACATATAAGTTTTAAGTCCGAATGTGACAAGATCCGTGAACGATTCAAGATCACCGTTCTCTCTTTTAATTTTTGCCTCTTTTAAATACTGTGCCGCAACTTCAAAGGGAGATATCTGAAAAACCGGAACCGGTTTATTTTTACGGAGTTTTCTCATCAGATATCTTATCAGGAAAAAGAACGCAATTATTATGAGAAGACCGGCAAAAACATAGATAAATGTATAATCTTTCTCCATAATTTTAACAGGTTCTTTTATATCACGCAGCTTCATGTCGCTTTCCTGCGTCCTGTTTTGAGAAGTGATATTGAACGATCCGACATTCATTATCGAACCATCCAGAGTCAGCTCTATTTCAGGGACTTCGAGTTCGCCTTCTTTCAGCGTAATAAGCTTTATCGTCAAAGCTTTACCGTCAGGTGCAGGTGTCACGCCTGTTATTGCCATGTCGCTGTTTTCTTTAAGGAATTTTGCAGACATGTTTTTTGCTGGTGGAATTTCAACCTTTATATTAAGCTCTTCACCGATGTAGACATTTTTTTTCTCAACAACCGGTTTCAGGGCATCCGCAAAAGCGGAAAACGACATAAACAGACATATCAGTATTGCAATCTTTTTCATTTTCTTCTCACTCTGCTGAGTTTTCTGAATCCATTTACAAGATCATCAATAAAATTCTCTCTGTTTCTGATCCAGATCGGTCTTAGTCCAAGCCTTTTGAAAGCATCATCTTTGCCACTTATGAACTTTTCGAACTTAAGGTTTTCCATACTCTTGAAATCGAGCATTTCCATTTTTCCTGTCTCGGGATCAATCGTGTTCACAGCTCCTTTAACAAATGGAAGATATGTCGAGTCGTCATAAACACCGACCGGGATTATTTCGTGTTTCGATGCCATAACTTTCAATGATTCAGGTATGTTATCAAAATACATATCGGAAAGAAAAAACACCAGCGTTTTTCTTTTCATTACTTTATTGAGAAGTCTGAAAGCAACAGCCGGATCTGTACCTTTGCCTTTCGGAGTTGCAGTAAGAAGGGATCTGATAACGGTCAGAAAATGATTTTTACCTTTTCTCGGCGGGATGAATTCTTCTATCTGATCGGAAAAAAGAAGCAGTCCCACTTTATCTGAGTTCTTTATCGCACTGAAAGAAATAGCCGCCGCAATCGTCGCCATAACTTCCTGAATTCCGTAACTTCTCCCGTAAGCAGTTGAACCTGAAATATCAGCCGCTATCATGACAGTCAGCTCCCTTTCCTCTCTGTAAAGCTTGATGTAAGGCTTATTCATCCTTGCCGTGACATTCCAGTCGATAAGTCTGGCATCATCGCTGTCGGTATATTCACGCACTTCCTGAAATTCGAGCCCCTGCCCTTTAAAAAGTGTGTGGTATGAGCCTTGAAGGTAGTCATCAACCTTTTTTCTTACATTGAGCTCGATATACTTTATTTTCTTTAACAGTTCTTCGTTAAGCATGAAAGACTATGGAACCTCCACTTTGTTCAAAAGCTCGGAAATTATCCTGTCGGTCGATACTTTTTCAGCTTCGGCTTCAAATGACGGAATGATTCTGTGACGGAGCACCGGATATGCAACTTCCTTGATATCTTCAGGAGTTACAAAATTCCTTCCTTCGAGGAACGCTCTGATACGGCCAGCCAGGATGAGATAAATGCTCGCTCTCGGACTTGCACCGACATCAATAAGCTGTGCAATTGACTTGTCTTTAGGAGTTCTTGTCTCAAAAACGATCGAAAGAACATATTTTTTGATCCTTTCGTCGGTATATATCGATTTTACGGTTTCCTGCCACTCTTTAACTTCTAAGGCTCCGAGAATTTTATTAAGCTTCTGGTCGAGCTCTTTTTTCTCGAACTTTTCGATTATTCTCATCTCTTCTTCTTTTGTGGGATAGTTGATGAGTATTTTGAACATGAACCTGTCCACCTGAGCTTCAGGAAGCGCATAAGTTCCTTCCTGTTCAAGCGGGTTCTGAGTCGCAAGAACTATGAAAGGATCAGGAAGTTTAAAAGTTGTGTCGCCGATCGTAACCTGCCTTTCCTGCATCGCTTCGAGAAGTGCAGACTGGACTTTTGCGGGGGCACGGTTTATTTCATCGGCAAGAATGACATTGGCGAACACTACACCTTTCTTTATGTCAAACGACCGTTCGCTCATATTATAAATTCTGCTTCCCATGATATCAGCCGGGAGAAGATCGGGAGTGAACTGTATCCGCTGGAACTGAAGGTCAGAAGCATCCGCAAATGCCTTGACCGCAGTCGTTTTTGCAAGACCCGGAACACCTTCCAGAAGAATGTGACCGCCGCCGATGATCCCCATTATAAGACCTTCGACCATTTCCTCCTGACCGACAATTACTTTTGAGATCTCAGTCTTTAAAGCATTTACCGCCAGAGCCTGATTCCTTATTCTCTCATTCAGTTCAGCAAAAACCATTCGTTTTTCCTCCTAATTCACAAGTTCCGAGTATAAAACAGAGTTGATACTATTTTTATTTCAGAAAAAATCAATCCGATGAATAAAGAGTTGAAATTTGGGGAGAATTTATTGTATAAAGCATCGGAAAAAACTATTCCATTTCAGATGCAGAGATCTTTATAAGATGATTCTCATTTGCTCCGCCACAGATATAAAGATTACCATTGCTGTCTAATGCTATTCCTGCTGCTCCCCATTCAGTTTCCCCTGCATCATTAGAACTCCATATTTTCTCACCGTCTGAATTGTATTTTTGGATTCTGTCATTATACCCGCCACTTCCAAAATAAATATTGTTTTCATTATCTATTATTGCAGATGAATAATGTATGTTCTTTCCAACCTGACCCCAGATTCGAACACCGTCAGCAGAATATTTAGCCAAAACTTCTGTT
>Ga0116171_10000650_pt1 | contig 36807 bp, 26 predicted proteins | sample AD_JPNHW2_MetaG_FD_89798 | JGI IMG/M metagenome (GOLD analysis project Ga0116171, IMG submission 89798) | Active sludge microbial communities of municipal wastewater-treating anaerobic digesters from Japan - AD_JPNHW2_MetaG | ecosystem: Engineered > Bioreactor > Anaerobic > Digestate | place... | reverse complement strand
CCCTTTCCATCCCTCTGTCTTCTGATCGACAGTTACATAACACTCGAAACCTTCGATCTTCAGCCATTCTTCGATATCATTCTGGTACATTAAATCGTTCGGAGTTCTCGCGCCGAGGAGAACAATAATTCTTCCGAAATCCTTTCTGTTCTGAAGAACATGAACGATTGATGAACGGAGAGGAATAAGCCCGATACCGCCTGCAACATATATAATATTTTTTCCCTTAATCTCTTCGAATGGAAAGCCGTTGCCGAACGGCCCGCGTATCCCCACTTTGTCTCCGGCCACAAGGTTATGAAGCGCATCCGTAACCTTTCCGACTTTTCTTACAGAGAGGTGAAACCTGTCGTTCTCCGGACTTGGAGGAAGAGAGATCGCAGACTCGCCGTAACCGAAAACGGTTAACATAACAAACTGTCCTGACTTTATCCTGAAATTCGCATCAACTTCAGGATTGTCGAATTTAAGATAAAATGTTTTTACATCCTGTATCTCATCTTTAACTTCCACAACTGTTGCAATTTCAGGGATGGTAATAACTTTTTTTTGTACATCACTCATATCAGTCACCTACTCAGTAATTTCGCGTCTAATATATGTAACCACATTGGGGAGTCCGATATCACCCGGGCAGACCCACTGGCATCTTCCGCATCCCACACATCCCGGCCTCAGATATTTCTTTGACTGTGAATATGATAATTTGCAGAAGAATCTTTTATTTCTTCTATCTTCAACGGGGTGACGGGGATTGTGGTCACCAGCCATCTTGGTATATCCCTCATATGAGCATGAGTCCCATGTTCTTAACCTGTCTGTTGAACCGTTAAAATTATTGTGATCCTCAATATTGAAACATGAACATGTGGGGCAGACAAACGTACAAGCGCCGCACTCAAAACACTGTTTGCCTATATGCTCCCATACTTCTTCTTTGATAAACCCTGTTGTAACCCTGTTCATTACCCGGGAGATCCAGGCTTTGTTGTCTGTTGCAATCTTTTCAAAGAGAGAAATAGACTTATCAACCGCATTCTTTTTCTCCAATGTATGTTCAGCCCCTGCAGCTTTAAGTCCCATCTTTTCGGCAAACTCGCGCCCCTTGTCACTTCCCGCCTCGACAAGGTAAACATCGCCGAGATCAGTCAGGTTAAGGTCATAACCTTCATCTGCTGAAGGGCCGCTGTCTGTACATACACAGAAGCACTGTTTAAACGGAACTGTACAGGTATTTGAAACGATGAACATCCTTTTTCTGTGCTCGAGGTAAACTTCATCGACAAATTCAAGTCCCATGAAAAATCTGTCGAGTACAACTATTCCGGTAAGGTCACATGGACGGATACCGAAGAGCGCTTTGCTTGAGCTGTCGAAGTCAGGCGCCATCTCGACTTTCTTCGCATCTTTGTCATACTTGTATTTCAGAATCCTCTCGATCTGCGGAAATACAACATTCTTCGGAGGAATCGCAGGTATCTCTGCTGTGAGGCTGATTTCAGAAGCGGAATCCACCTTGTTGAAGAATACCTGTTTTGTGTCCTTATCTACAACCGGGCCGTAAAGCGAGTATGACTTCGCCAGCTCTTCGGCCAGTTTCATTACATTATTTTTTTCTATTAAATACATAATTATATCCTCTCTATCCTGATTGGAATAATTGTGTCCTCTCCCTTGTCAAATTCCCGGTTATGTTCAAGCAGGAATGAAGAGATCATCTCCCTGATAAAGTAAGGCACATATGCAGTTCCTGTCTTAACGTCTTCCGAAATTTTAACTGCAACAATCATCGATCCGTGAGAAGAAACAATTTTAACATTCCAGTGTTCTCTTACCTGAAGCAGGCCTGCATCCTCTTTGCATATCTCGATATAGCCTTTCGGATAAACAAGAAGCGTTGCGTTATATTCCCTCCTGGGAATATATGTTTTCTTCATGATATTATTCTGATGCCAGAAATGCTGTCCCTGGCTGGTGATGAGAAGAATCGGATAATCCGCATTTGCCTCCGGAACCGCGAACCTGCCTGTTACCGGCGCAAACCTGAATTTTTTTCCTTCCGCCGCGCCATCAAGTCTTTTGCATCCGTCGGGATACTTATCATTACATGGCCATTGAATGCCGAAAGATTTTTCAATCTTATCATAAGTCATGCCGGAGTAGGACGGAGTAAGAGATGTTATCTCTCTAAACACATCTTCAGATGAATTATATTTCCATGAAAGGGAGGCCTTTGCCGCAATCATCGGGAAAAGTTTCCAGCCTGGCATAACGTTTTCAAAGGGTTCTACTCTCTTTCTTGAAAGCTGAACTCTTCTTTCTGTATTAGTATATGTCCCTTCATCTTCGATTATTCCTGCGATTGGAAACACAACGTCGGCATACTGAACAAATGGGTTATCAAAAGTTCCGAAATAAGCGACAAATTCAAGCGCCTCTATCTCTTTTGCGTATCTCACTATCCCTTCGTCATGATCTGCAACGACAAGACATTTCAGTTTTGAATTTTTATCAGCCAGCATTTTATAAAGATCCTTTCCTGAATCCTTATTCAATTTTACGCCCCAGCTTTTTTCAAACTTCGCGGATGCTTCAGGATCGTTAAGTTTCTGAAAACCTGTAAGAAGATCGGGAGCGGTTCCCATATCGTATCCGCCCTGCAGGTTGCATATTCCAGTGATCGGATTTGCACCGCAGTTTTCTCTTCCAATTTTTCCTGCTATCAGAAGGAGATTATATATATAGCTCACCGTATCCCGATCAAGACCTGAAATACCCGTGGACCAGAATGCCATTGCAGATTTTGCGCTGCATAATTCCCCTGCTATTTTTGCTATTGTATCAGAATCTATTCCAGTGAGTGAAAAAATATCTTTGAGATCAAGGTTATTGACTGATGTTGCGAATCCGTCATATCCCTCCGTTGAACCTGTTATAAAATCAGCATCAGCTTTTCCTTCCGCGATCGCAGCTTTTGCAAGTGCCGCAAGGAGAGTCTTTTTTGATCCGGGCTTAATCTGCAAGTGAGTATTGCTGAGTCTGGCGATCTGGGTTACACGGCTGCTGATCGTCACTACCTTAGTCCCTGCCATCTGTGCCTTGTGAATTTCGCTTCCGATTATCGGGTTCATCTTTGTGATATCTGAACCTACAACAAGTATAAACCCGGTCTTTGAAATATCTTCAAGTGAACCTGTCATACCGGGGAATCCGGCGCCATCGCCCAGCACATTCATGCTGCTCCTGTGGCCCGATTCGGAATCAAGAGTGATATTATTTGTTTTAAACACACTCCTTGCGAGTTTAGCGAAGAGATAATTGTTTTCATTCGATGATCTCGGTGAAGCAAGAAACGCCGTTTCTTCAGCTGCCTTATCGCTGTACTTCGCCATTTTTTCCATCATAAAATTTATCGCTTCCTCGTAGCCGGCTTTTTTAAAACTGCCGTCTACCTTTATCATGGGTGAGCTGATTCTCTGATCTGACATGAGCAGTTCATGAAAATGCCATCCCCTGACACACAGCCTGCCTTTGCTTACCGGATGGTTTCTTGACGAATAAATTCCGCTAACTTTACCATCTTTAATATTGAGGAAATTGCCGCATCCGGTTCCGCAGAAATTACATACTCCAGACTTATAATCCATATCCAACCTCTAAGCCAGTATTCTTTAAGTACATACATGCCACTCCGGCTACGATAAAAACTGTAACCATATGCCATATACATCATCCAACGATTTGTTTAACTTATTTTAATGAATAATTCAAATTACACTTTTCATCCGTACTTTACGAAAAAAAATTGTTAATTAGAATTATTTATCATAAAACTTATTATATAATAGGTGTAATAAGGGGGATTGTAAATAGGGAGATAATCTTTTTACTGCAAGGGGGAATTCCCCTACAGTTATGAAGTCCTGTCGAGAATATACTGGACAGCAAACTGTATCAGTTCAGACGAGGAGCTGAAGTTCAGCTTGCTCTTTATTTTCTCCCTGTAGTTTTCTACAGTTTTAACGCTTATATGCAGCTTGTCGGCAATATGTTTATTTCCAAGCCCGTGCCCTATGAGCTGAAAAACTTCGAACTCCCTGTCGGTCATTGAATCCACCAGCGCTGAATATTCATCATGTTTCGGTGATGAAAGTTTATCAAGAAGTTTTTCCTTAAGACTGTCGCTCATGTACTGCCGGCCGTCAAGTACTACCCTTACAGCGCTTATAATAATTCCGGGATGTTCATTCTTCATAACAAATCCCCTGGCTCCGGCACGGATCGCCCTTTCAGCATACAGAGATTCATCATATATCGACAGAACAAGAACAGGTATGTTCGGGTATCTCTCCCTGCACGCCTTGATAAGATCTATTCCGCTGGTACCGCTTAACGAAATATCAACTGTAATAATATCCGGGCTGACCCTCGCCAGAGCTTTAAGAGCCTCATCAGCACTGCCTGCCTCGCCGGCGATATAAAGATCCTTCTCCATTTCAAAAATCTGTTTAAGGCCCTGCCTCACTATTGGATGAGAATCGACGAGGAATACGCCGGATTTATTCTTCATCCCGTCCTTCTTCAGAAGCCTGGCTTTTTTCGTATTTTCTATCTGCAGAGGTTCGCCGGTAATCCGGAAACGGCATGCAATACTAAGTCCTCCGCCGGGATTTCCCTTAACCTCGGTGGAAGCTCCGATGAGCCATGACCTGTATCTGACAAGACTGAGGAAAAGGTTATTCCTGTCTTTGTCGACTTTTTCAAAATCCTTTCCGTCAGCCCTGATCTCAATGCTGCATACATTATTATCTATTGATGCATTAATAAGAATATTTTCAGCTTCATTATTCTCAACCGAATTAAGAATCGATTCTTTAATTATATAGTAAAGATTTGAATTCTCCAATTTGCCGCTTATGCTGATAGAATCATCCCATTTAACAAGAATGTTTACCTTTGATGATTCCCTGACATGGTCTTTAAGGCTCTCCACCGCGGCACGGAGACCTCCCGGGCTTATATCTACAGGGCTAAGTTCCTTGGCAATCTCACGGGTTTTGCTCACAGCCTTATCCACCATGGTTATAATTTCATCTATATCAGGGATGGTCTCCGGCATGTCATCGCCAAGTTTCACCTTAAGCAGTTCTATCCTGAAAATTATACCGGCAAGGTGCTGTGCAAGCCTGTCATGAAGATCCTGCCCTATCTTAAGCCTTTCAGTGGCGTTAGTCTCCATCACTAGTTTTTCAAGACGTTTCCTTTCTGTAATATCTATCCCGACATAAAAAATGAAATCAACATTACCATCCATCCGTACGAGCGGCCTGCCGTGCCATTCCACAAGAAGAGCCTCACCGTCTTTTGTGAGAATGGGATATTCGCTGACAGTAGTTTTTTTTCTCAAAAGCATATTGTTGAAATCTTTTTTCTGAAGTTCCCGGTCGGCCTGATGAAAAAGAAGTTCGATATAGTTTCTTCCCACAACATCACTTAATGTGTAATTAAGAGCAATAAGCATTGCCCTGTTCATTGTAAGAATATTCCCCGCGGAATCAAGAGCTATGTAAAAAGCAGGATTTATATCCTCAAGGCTCTTCAGGAAATCTTTCCCTTTTTTGATAGTTTCCCGCGCCTGGAGCGTTTCAGTAACATCTCTTTCAATGATTGATGCGCCGATGATCTCGCCGGCGGAATCATAAACAGGAGAAATCTTCATGGAAAGATAAACATGGTTTCCTTCCGAAGTCATACCGATTGTTTCGTATTGGTCTATCTTTTCACCCAGCATTACCCTTCCAAGCAGCATAGGAAAATCATCAGGCTGATATGGAGGTATGAGAGACGAGTACGAACAGCCGTTGATCTCTTCGAATTTATATCCGAAAATTCTCTCCGCGCTGCTGTTCCAGCTTACTATCAGCCCTTCACATGTAACTCCGATTATCGCGTCTTCAGAATCCTCCAGCAGTGAGGATAATTTATTTCTGAGTTCATCAATATTCTTTTTCGCCATTAAATCATGAAAAACGCTGAGTATTGCGTATTCGTTATTATATTCAACAAGCCTGCTGCTTACTTCGACAGGCACTATTTCGCCGATTGAATTTTTAATAGATGTTTCAATTCTCATCCTTTCCATGGAAGAGTTTCCCATTATACTTGATGCAATATCAGAGAGTGAATGATAGTTGAAGAGATTAAGGACAGACAATCCCACGACGTCCTCCTCCTTCAGTCCCAGGTATTCAAGCCCGCTGTGATTGATCTCCAGTACTATGCCTTCCAGATCGTGAATAACAACTATATCTACTATACTGTTAAACAATAATTTATAGTTATTCTCTGTCCTGTTAAGGGTCTGGGTCCTTTCAGCAAGAATATTCTCAAGCTGAATGTTTTTGCTCTTCAGCATATCTTCAGAACTTTTAATTCTGAGCATTGCCTTTACCTGCGCCGCAAGTTCGATCTCATCTATCGGCTTTGTCAGAAAAGCATCTGCGCCTGATTCAAGTCCGGCGGCTCTCTTCACGGGAGTGGTGTCAGTCGCGGTAAGGAGTATAAGCGGGATACTTTTTGTCTCTTCATCCGATTTAAGCAATCTGCATGCTTCCAGTCCGTCAATCACCGGCATTATATAATCTATTATAAAAAGATCAGGCCTCAGCTCTTTCGCAACTGATACGCATTCGGCTGCGGACGTGAGAGTAGTTATCTCGGCATCAGGAAAATACCTGCCCAGTAAAGCTTTCAGAGTAATAAGATTGTCACGGCTGTCATCTATAGCTACAATTTTAAACATTATCAATTAATCCATTTTCTGATTTTCTGAACGAAAGCATCAATATTAAACGGTTTTTTAATAACATCATCAAAACCGGCCTTAACCATCTTCTCTTTATCACCCGCAATATCAAGCCCTGTAAAGGCAATTACCGGGATATTATTTTTCACAAAAAGATGTTTAATATTCCGCACAAGGGAAAAGCCGCTAATATCAGGAAGAGTCAGGTCAAGAAGTATAATATCCGGTTTAATTTTATCCAGCATATCAAGCCCTTTACCTCCGCTCTCGGCATGAAAAACTTTACCCATCCCATTAAATTCATGTTCGATAATTGCATTGATAGGTATAATATTATCTATATCATCATCAATTACAAATATTATAAATTCTCGCGCCGTATTATGAGAAAGGTCCTTTTCAACTTCAGGTTCATCATCCGGTCTCTTGATTCCGCTTTCGGCGGCCGGAATTGAAAAAGCGAATACGGCATTACCATCATCATCAGCTGAAAAGTAAGCCTCTCCCTTGAGGTGATAAATATAAAGTACTGCAAACTGCAGCCACATAACTGAACTTCTGCTGAGTCCCTTTTCAACAATCCTCTCTTTGTCAAACGGATCCATATCATCAATGATGAAAGATGTTTTTTTATGAGATGATACTAAATTAAATTTTGAATCAGAAAAAGCTGCCCTGAAATAAATTGACGGGATATCGGCGCATGATGAGAAAAAAAATAAACATATGGATTCAAAAATTTTGCCAAGAACATCTTTTTCAGTATTGAAGATTAATGAATTCTCCTCAATATCGCAAAGCAGCCTGCAGTCGTTATCACTGCCGAGTGTCATCATATTCATTACGGCATTATTAATCATCTCTCTTACCGCGACAGAAGAAACGGGATGCTTTTTTTCGCTGCCGTTTAATTTGTTTAAAAAAGAAAATTCATCCACAAGATTCAGGATTTTTTTGCCGTTTCTTTCTATAACTTCCAGATACGAATTCTCTTCAGGAGTCAGCCTGCCGGCGTTGTTACGAAGAAGTATGCTGGAAAGATTAATAACAGGATTAAGTGAATTTTTAATTTCATGTGTAACCGCAGAGAATAATTCTTTATTTTTTAAATGATTTTTTTCCACGGTACATCCGTTTAAGTTATATTCAAAGTTTTCTTCATAAGATAAAGTATATTATAAAATACGGTGATTCCGCCGGTAAATCTTTCTTTTATTATATTGCTTTCCATCAGATCTATCTCGAATTTAATCTCTTTTATTTTAATGTCAAGATTCTTATGTATTTTTACAGCTTCTTCAAGGCCAAACATTGATACAATTTCCGCAAGATGACTTTTGATTGTAGATATGTTTGTAAACATATCCCTGTACAGATCCTTCAGGTCACTTTCCATATTACGTAAAAGAACTTCTATAATGGATATGCGCACAATTCTGTACCCTATCTGCACCTGAGCGGAATCTCCATGCGAAACCGAATCGGGATACAGCTCACAGTAAACCTCACCCAGCCTGATCATTGATTCAATTCCGAAATCAAATTCACCATTTGTTTTAAGAAGAGATGCCCTGAATGATTCCGGGTCTTTTGTCTCTTTCAGAATTTCTGATATTACCTGATTCATATCACCCCACCGGGAGTTTAATTAAAAATTCAGTCCCATTACCCTGATCACTATGTACCGTTATGCGTCCGTTATGCCTTTCAATTATTCCGTATATTACAGCAAGGCCAAGGCCTGTACCTTTACCGGGTTCCTTTGTAGTAAAAAACGGATCAAATATTTTTCCGAGATTTTCTGCAGAGATTCCTGCGCCCGTATCTCTAAAGGAAATCCTGACGGTATTATCCTCCGCTGCAAACGACGTCTCAATTGTCAGTTCACCGCCGTCAGGCATAGCATCGGCGGCGTTAAGCGCAAGATTATTTATTACCTGCTTCATCTGGTTGACATCAACCAGAATTTCAGGAATATTATCAGCGAAAATTTTTGTCAGCTTGACCTTCCTTAAGTTCACATGCTTTTCAAGTATTGCCAAAGCTCCGTTCAAAACCTTGTTGATATCAGCATATTCCTTTTCAAGCCTGGTTTCTCTTGCAAAGTCGAGTACCTCTTTCACAATTTTTCTGCAGCGGAGAGTTTCATCTATGATAACATTAAGGTCATCGACATATTCGGTCCCGGCAAGATCATCCTTCAGCATACTGCTGTATGTAAGAACTCCCGTCAGAGGATTATTGATCTCATGTGCAATCCCCGCAGCCAACCGCCCCAATGAAGCAAGTTTTTCGGACTGTGCAATCTGGTTATGTGCCGTCTCTTTGATTTTCAGGTCTCTGTCATATATGGCATCTATCATTCTGTTGAAAGCTTCCGAAAGATGACTTAATTCGTTATCACTGAACACCCTGAGCTTTTTACTGTAATTCCCTCCGGCAATGATATCCGAGGCTGCAACAACTTCATTAATCGGTTTTACAATTCTATTTGTAAGATAGAATGCTATCAAAATGCCGCACATTGCAGTTATTAAACTTATAAATAAAAAATACTTTATAGTATTATCTTTGATTTTATCAAACCGCTCCTGTGGTACGCCGACATAGAGAATACCTATTATCGAATTATTTGTATCATATATAGGAGTATATGCGGCAAGAAACCATCTGCTTACAACAAATGCCCTGTCAACCCAGTCCTCACCTCTGTCGAATACGCTTTCATAAACTTTTGCGGATACCTGTGTACCGGTAGATCTTTTCCCGTCGCTTCGGACCACGTTAGTTGATATTCTTATATCATCTATAAAAATCGTAGCTTTACCGGTAAAATAATCTGTAACACTAGCGGATGGGAAAACAAGATTTTTTATTTTATCAACTATCTCAAAGTTGTTGTTAACAATAAAAGCTCCGTAAATTACGCCGACAAATTTTCCGTCAGAAAACATCGGTGTAGCGGCATTCAGAACCAGGGCCCTGTCCTCACGCTCCTTCGTTATATGCCTACCCATTTCAGTGGGGATAATATCAATCAGCGCTTTATCTGCGATACTGCGGCTTTCTTTTAAAAGAATATCTCTTGTGAGAATACTTGATCCGGAGGAGAGTTTTGATGTTTCAACAACCTGTTTTATACATTGAATATCCAGAGCCGAGTCTCCTCTTACATTATTGTTCACTCTCTGAATAACTCTCCCCTTATTATCTGTGATTATAATAATATCTGCGCCGATCCAGTTCTTCAGGTTTAAGAATTTCCATTTCAGAAATGCCCTTTCCTTATTGGCTACTGCTTTGCCCATATAGTCAAGCGTACCGAGATAATTTAATGTCATCTCAACCTGAGAAAGCCTGTTGTTATAAATGTACTGAGCGGTTATCAGGTCACTGCGGACAGACTCATAGGCCTGTTCAATTATACCTCTGTTTATTATGCGGTAACCGGCAAAAATTGAAGAGGCACCGGTTAAGGCCACTAAAAAGAGAAATCCGAACATCAGTTTATTTTTAATGCTGTTCTGTATAAATTTTGTCATTGTTATAATTTCCCTGCAGGGCCGTTATCAAAGGAACTTCCGCCTCTAAGGCCCTGCTTCAGCCGAAAAAAGGATATTATCCTTCCCGTCATCCGCTGAAACACCTATTTCTGCATCCGCTAAAAAGGAACAATATTCCCCATGTCAACGGGAGATTATTCCTTTATCAATAAAAAAGTTATTGATAAAATTAAATTACGTATTAATTAATTATTACTATTACCAGTCAAGAACAAAGTGATATCAACAATTTCACAATAATAATTAAAAACGCCGGAAAGATAATAAAATTAATCATGGATATGGCATGACAAAAATAAAAAAAGAACCAATTGAGTTTTATGATTATAAAAATGAAAATAACAAATCAGGATTAAAAAAAGTATCAACAGATACTATTGAGTTTATTAATCAAAAAATAGCTTCACTTCAATCTCTTGAGGAAATTATAGATTTTCTTTTCACCAACCTTCAGGAGATTATACCATGCGACAGAATTGCAGTCTCATTTTTCGAAGAGAACGGCAAAAGATTAACAATTTATTACGTAAAAGCAAACTATTCTGACATAAAACTCGAAAAAGGATACAGCGCTGATATAGATAACAGCTCCCTTGAAAAAGTATTTGCAGACGGAACACCTCGAATTATAAACGATCTGCAGAAATACCTGATAACTCATCCCGCAAGTGATACGACAAAACTCCTTGTCAAAGAAGGCGTAAATTCAAGCATAACAACTCCCCTCTCCGTCGAGAACAGGCCTGTGGGGCTGCTTTTTATCAGCTCAAAAAAACCGGATGTATATGACAGATCCCACATGATAATTCATATGATGATCGTGGAGAGGCTTGGACAGGCGGTTGAAAAAGCTTTCAGAATAGGCCAGCTTTCAGATTCAATTAATTCATACATGGAAATGCTGAGCTTTGTCAGCCATGAACTGAAAAGCCCTCTTGATTCAATTATAACGCTGGGAAATACCCTCGCCGCAGGATATTTCGGAGAGGTCGATTCAAAACACAAAGATTACATTTTAAGAATGGTAAACAAAGCAAAATTTATGAAGGAGATGACCACTGAATATCTTACTCTTTCAAGATTTGAAAACAGGGATGTGTATCTTGATATAACCGAAGCGGATATGGCCGGAAATATTCTTGAGGAATCCATAGAAATAGTAATGCCACTTGCTATTGAAAAAAAAATGCTGATTAACAGGCATATAGCTCATGCAGTCAGAGTGGAGTGTGATGTAACTCTTATCAAAATTGTGACCAACAACCTTTTAAGTAATGCTATAAAATATGGCGATGAAAATGGAATTATTGACATTACACTCACATCAGATGACAAAGACCTGACTTTATCAATAAGAAATACCGGCCCAGGATTCCCCGAAGAGGCAAAAGTAAAACTCTTCAGAAAGTTTTCCCGTATTGAAAAGACCGAACTCATGAAAAGAAAAGGAACAGGTGTGGGGCTTTATAACAGCTGGAAAATTATAAAACTTCATAACGGGCAGATCTGGGCAGAGTCGAAAGAGAATGAATGGGCAGAATTTTCTTTTAAGATTCCCTTGAAAAATATAAAAAAACAGTTATAGTTGTTATAACAATTTCGGATTAAAAATTTCTTGAATATCACTCTCCCTCTGTCGCAAGCGGCATCTTCAACATGTGAGATAGGGGAGACAGTGCAGATAAAATATGAATAAAAGTACATAAGGTTTATACAAAAAAGCCTTCCACATTTTTATGGGGAAGATACCCAAAGGGCGGATGGGGAGTCAAAGAGCATATGATAAACAAAGATTATGAAAAAGAAGGACTGTACTTCTTTACTCTTCCAAAAAAAAAAGGTAACGGAAGCGATATTTCAAACACATACGTATTAAATACCGGAAAGAGGTGGTATATAATAGATACTTCATGCGGAAAAAAAAGATATATAGAACTTAAAGAATTTCTTAAAGACATGAAGGATTACACTATACTCTGCACACATTATCACAACGACCATATAGCCAATAACGGAAAACTGGTACACAAAAACGGTGAAATATTATATCACCCCAGGGCTGCCGATAAAGTTCCCTATCTCCGGACCAATGGGACCGGGCAGATACTGATGATGTACGATAAGCTTGATAAAAAAGGATTTCTCCAGCGTCTGGGATATTTCAGCGACAGTTTTATTAATTTTATTCTTAAAAGAAAAATCACATCAAAATATATAATGATACCATTGCTTTATACAGTTGCATATCTCTTTTCCCTGAAAACAATAGGCAGAATAAATGCAGGGAAAAACCGTATAAGATTCTTTGATGACAGCAAAAAAATAAAAATAAATTTGAACGGATTTCAGGTGGAGGGCTGGAGAGTTGATGATGACCTCTACGCTATCGGAACCCCCGGGCATACAGACTGTCATGTAATGTATTATAGCAGTACAAAAAAAATTCTTTTCACGGGAGATTCACTGAATTTTCTTACACCGAATGATATTCAGTACGGAGAGCTGACCAGCACTATTGAATCTCAGAAAATGATTTTTGAACTTGTAGAAAAAGATAATGTGAGGATGATCTGCCAGGGCCATTACACTCCCCTTGCGGATAATGAATCAATAAAAGAATACATAGCAGATACAATAACAAAGCATGAACATGTTTATAAAAAAATCCGCGGTTACGTAAATTCTGACAGGATTAAACTCCCGTTTGATGATCTCTATAAAGAAATCTGTGCCATGGATGACCCCGTCATTCAGAAGCTTGTAAAAATTACCTTTCCCAGGTCAACACTTGTATTCCTTGATGTTTATCTGCACAAAGTTATCGAAGATATCAGACTGAATGAAAACATTATCAATTACGAGGAACATCCGGCTAATGGGAAATAAAAAGAAAAAAGAACTAAACGATATACGGACTGATATTCTATATATAAATTCGTATCAATCAAGCTTTATAATTTTATTAGCAACTATATTGCTTGTTTTTCTATTTCAGGATACCCTGGAGCGATACAATGTATACAACCAGATACTGTTTATCTGGTTTCCTGTTGCCATATGTTCGTTCGCAATTAAATTAACTCTGACTGTTGCATATCAGAGAATAAAAGTTAAAGATAAAATATTCTGGCGGAAACTTTTTTATTTCACTACGTCGCTGATAGGAATAGTTTTCGGGTCTTACCTGTTTTTTTTACAGCAGATCGACAATCATTCATATATATTATTTACCGTACTGCTTTTAAGCGCAGTGTCATCCATATCAGTAAGTCTTCACTCCACAAGCATAACCGCTTTTACAATTTTCAACATGCTCTCACTTTTCCCTTATTCTATATATTTTATTTTTTCGTTAAAGAAGGATTATACTCCTATCGGCTTTCTGATTATCTTTTATCTTACCACACTTTTTATAACAGTTTATCGAATCAACAAAACGCTTAAAAGATCTCTTGGCCTTTCAATAGAAAACGAATCAATTATTGAAAAACTAAGCCAGTCTGAAGAGAAGTTTTCCAAATCCTTTTATTCAGGGATTGCACCAATGGCTCTGTTCAGATTTGATGATGGCAAATTTATTGATGCCAATGATGCCATGGTCAATCTTATAAAATATCCGAAAACAGATTTTATAGGTAAAAGTCCCTATAATCTCGATCTTTATCTCAATACTGAAGATGCCATTAATATAATTGCAGAGGCTTCAACCGCAGGACGCCTGTCAAACAAAGAAATAACATTGAAAACAGGAGATGGAAATATAAAACACTGTATAGTGACGATTGAAAGTTTCACGCTGGATAATTCGGTCATAGCCCTTCTTATGCTTCAGGATTTTACAGAACGTATTGAATATGAAAAGAAACTCAGTTTTGAAAGAGACAGGGCTGAAACAGCAGCAAGCGCCAAGACAAAATTTTTAGCCTCAATGAGTCATGAAATACGGACTCCCATGAACTCAATACTGGGGATGACAAACCTTGCGCTCCTGACAGAAAACAGAGAAGAGCGGAATGAATACCTGAGTGTGGTCAGAGATTCAGGAAATTATCTCATGGTACTGATAAATGATATTCTTGACATGGCAAAAATAGAATCCGGCAAAGTACAGATTGACCTTATAGATACGGACCTGAACAAACTCCTGACGAATGTCTACCGCGCCATGGAGATGCTAGCCCTCAGTAAAAAACTGACTTTTATAAAAAGCATTAATCCCGATGTTCCCGAGTATATAAAATCCGCTCCCGAAAGATTAAAGCAGATACTGTTTAACCTGATAGGAAACGCGATAAAATTTACGGCAGCAGGGGGAATTAAATTACATGTTTCTCTTTCTGATGGGACCGGTTACAATCATAATTCTGACGTAAAAAAATTTATTGAATTTTCAGTAACTGATACGGGAATTGGAATCCCTGAAAATCAGTTCGAATTAATATTTGAAAGTTTTACACAGGCCGATGCATCCACATTCCGTAAATACGGAGGGACAGGCCTTGGCCTTTCAATATGCAAACAGATTATAAAGGTGATGAAGGGAGACATAAAAGTAGTAAGTGAACAGGGTAAAGGAAGTACTTTCAGTTTTATTGTACCGTTATTGGCAGGAGAGAAACCATCCATTGAAGATATCGAATCCTATGCCGTTCATGAACCTGGAGAATTTCTGAAGATTCTTATCGCTGAAGATAATGTGATGAACCAGAAGCTTATCAAAGCATACATGAACAAGCTTAAACAAAGTTATGTCATAGCTGAAAACGGTGTCGATGCCATCAATAAATTAAAAAACGAAAAATTCGATATGATACTTATGGATCTTGAGATGCCGGTTCTTGACGGTTATGAAACGATGAAAAAAATAAGATCAGGCGAGGCCGGACCGGATAATTCAAACATTATCATCTACGCGATGAGTGCGCATGTGCTTAAAGATACCATAAATAAATGTATCGATGACGGATTTAACGGATACATAATCAAACCTCTTGACCTGAAAAAGCTGAAAGATTTATTCTAAAACCATAACAGCCCGTTTTACTAACAGCTGTTATCCGTTATGCCGGCTATACATACTCCTGCAGCGGGAATATTAAAACAAAATTGTAATAGACTAACCATTAAAAATACCCGGCTCGGCGGGTTCACCCTCCGTGTCCCGGAGCTTAAGCTGCCATATTCCCACATCATGCCATGCTCCGAGCTTATATCCGCAGTTTCTTGTGATTCCCGCCTGGATAAAACCGAAAGATCCATGAAGTGCAATACTCCGGTCATTTGGAAGAGCAATCACACCGAAGGCATTGTAGTAACCGAGTCTGGTAACAGCACCAATAAGCTCTGTAAAAAGGGCTTTCCCTATACCTTTACCCTGTGAATCGGTGTTTACATAAACAGCGAAATCAACAGACCATCTATATGCCGCACGCTCCCGGTGCTTTGAAGCATAAGCATAGCCTTTGACTTCATTATCCTCTTCATATACAAACCACGGATATACATGAGATATATTTATTATTCTATTGCGCATGTCATCAATTGTCGGAGTTTCAATCTCAAAAGTAACAGATGTATCAGTAATATAGGGTGAATATATTTTTAGGATTGATTCCGCGTCTTCAGGTTTTACTACTCTTACCGGCATAACAGATAACCTTTTTTTAATATTTTAGCGCGGCTGCAGAAATCCATTCTGTAACCGGCGGAAACCATGCGGGGCTGATATTTTTCAAGCCCTGCGAAATGTTGAGTTATTGCAACTGCACATTAATCTTTTCTGAACTTAATGATAAACTGAGTGCCTTCCATTCTGTTAACAATAATACTCCCGCCAATCTGATCCGCAAGCAGATTAATAAGATTAAGTCCAAAACTCTGCGTCCGTCTTAAATCAACACTTTCAGGAATACCTATCCCGTCATCAGAAACTGAAGCCTCAATAAAACCATTATCGTAAATCTTCACCGAAACATCTATTTTCCCCTCTCTGCCGCCGGGAAAAGCGTGTTTCATCGAATTTGTCAGAAGCTCATTTATAATAATACCCAGAGGGAAAAGTAATTTTGAATCAAGAATAAAATCATCCACAACATAATTAATATTTAATTTTTTTCGATCCGGAAAAGTTGAAAATATTTCATGTATAAGATTAACAAGATAATCCCGTACTCCGATGTTTCTGAAATCATCTGATCTGTAGAGTTTGTCATAGATTATCATCATGCTCATAACTCTTGACCGGGCATCATCAAGAGCCGCGGCTGCAGAAGGATCATTCAGTGCATCCGCCTGAAGATGAAGCAGACTCGAAATTGTAGACATATTATTTTTTATCCGGTGATGCACTTCTCTCAGAAGTGCCTCCTTTTCTTTCAGGAGAACATCCTTTTCATTAAGAAGATTTGTTATTTTCTCTTCATACGCCTTCTGATCAGTAATATCAAGAATTACACCTATAAGTCCCGCGACATTGCCGGCATGGTCATTGAATGTTGCTTTATTGAATACGACATATCGAAGTTCGCCATCAAATGATTTAACAACCCACTCATAACTTTGTGTTCCGCGGTTTCTGAATAGATCTTCATCCATGTCATGATATTTCTCCGCAATTTCACGCGGAGAAATCCCAAATACACTTTTACCTTTTACATCATCAAACTTTATTTTCATAAAATTTTCGAATGCACTGTTACACCCGAGATACCTGCCCTCCCGGTCTTTATAAAATACCGGAAGAGGAATTGTCTGAAGAAGTGTTGAAACAAAATTCATCTGCTCTTCATGCCTGTATTCAACCATCTTCCTTTCTGTAATATCAATGCACGACCCGATATATCCATCAAAAATATCCAGTTCATTATACTTCGGATGCCCTTTGTCAAGAACCCATCTGTACTCTCCATCAGATCTTTTTAAGCGATACTCAAGGGAAAAAGGTTCCCTCAAGTCAAAAGCCGCCGTATACTCCTGTATAGATTTTTCTTTGTCATCGGGATGGATACTGTCAGTCCATCCGTCGCCAAGTTCCTGCTCGATTTTTCTCCCGGTAAACTTAAGCCACGGGTCATTAAACCATGTGCAGAGTTTATCTGTACCGGACATCCATATAAGCGCCGGAGAAGTATTGGCTATCTGTTCAAAATTTTTACCAGCCTCAACAGCCCTGTGCCTCTCATAAAACAGTTCAAAGGCCATCTCAATGGTGGAGAGGATTACAAAATCGCCGGAGTTTTTTACAACATATCCGTACTTTCTGATACGTTTGACTTTCTCTGTCATGTCTCCTTCAGTATGAGATGTGACAAATATGATAGGGAGATCCCTCAATTGAAGAATTTTCTCTGCAGTTTCAGGGCCGTTCAGCCCATTACCAAGATCTATATCAAGAAGAACCATATGGCAATCAATACCGGACTCAAGTATCTTGCAAACCTCATCCCCTGTACCGGCAGTAATAGCATTATAACCGTTTTTGTTAAGAAAGGATGCTTCAGCCATTGCTATAATTCTGTCATCATCGACGATTAGAATTGTTCTGCCGCTAAAATCCATTAATCCATCCTTTAAGCAATAATACTGTGAAACTTCTGCCCTGCTTCACCTCAATTTAAAATTCAAAACAAGGTTAAACAATTACAGCGCCATCTCTATTATCTGTTCATCTGTCCTGGTTGAACTGTTAAGTTGAAAAAATATATCAATAAAAAAATTAACTCTATCCATAGTGAGAAATTATCCATAATAATAAATGAAATCTTATTCCTGCCTGACAGTAGTAATATAACTATTTTAAAATGAAGATGCATCATTTTTTAGCGATAATTTCCGGACTTCTTTCAGTAATTAACCGGATCTTTATATCTAACTTATAATATATTCATTCTTTACAATTTGCACACTTTTATGAACAGTATATTTTTTGCTTGACTCTACTATATGTATATACACTATATATCATTGAGCAAAATAAATAAAGCGTGGGATTATGGCTCTAGCTAAAACATCTGAACTTTCCGGCCAGGTACTTAATGGAGAACCGGTTAAACTGACATTCCATTATAACAACAGAGAAATAAACAGATTTCTGAACTCCCTCTTTACTAAAATTTTATCACAAACTGATATGCTTTATCTCCAGGGGACAGTGGAAAATGTTCTAAGGGAAATGATAGTCAATGCGGTTAAAGCAAACTCAAAGAGAATTTATTTTAAAAAAAGCAACCTTAACATTTCAGATCCAGAGCACTATGAAAAGGGGATGGAATCTTTCAAAACATATATGACCGATTCAATAGATGATATTCCTGAAGAGCTGAAACAGAACGGGTACAAAGTTGAACTGGTTTTAAAAAAAGATAAAAATGGTTTTAGAATAATTGTAAGAAATAATTCCGGCCTTCTCCCCCTGGAGCAGGAGAGAATTCAAATGCGGGTAAACAAAGCCAGAGAATATAATGATTTTTCAGAAATATATATGGATATTGCCGATGATCAGGAGGGGGAAGGACTTGGAATACCTCTCACAATGCTGTTCCTGAAAAATTCCGGAATAGGTGATAAATCTTTCAGCATTATGTCAGATGGAAGCGTAACACAATCAGCATTTACAATTCCTTTAAAGACTCAATCCTGCGCGGTCACAAGAGTTATTGAAGTAAAAATAGTCAACGAGGTAAGGGATTTACCAACTTTTCCGGAACATATAATTGAGCTCCAGTCAATGTGCAGAAGAGATGATGTTACAATAGGTGAACTGGCTAAAAAGATTTCACTTGATCCTTCACTTGCCGCGTCTGTACTAAAACTTTCAAATTCGGCAGGATTTATAACTTCTAAAAAAATTGAAAGCATCGTTGAAGCTGTTAAAATTATAGGACTGAAAAACCTTAACTCTATCCTTATCGCGTCTTCAGCAAAAAAAATCATGGATGAGCGTTTCTCAACCTTTAAAGATGTATGGAGCCATTGTAACAAAGCGGCATTTTATTCAAGGCTGCTCGCTCAAAAAAGCGGATTAAATAAAATAAGTGATATGGTTTTTTTATCTTCCCTGCTCCACGATCTCGGAAAAATTATTCTGCTTTCCGCGAACAAAGAACTTACAGACCAGATAGAACGTATATCGTCCACCAGGCAGATGAGAACCTCCACTGTCCTTGAAGAAGTTTCAATGGGTGTAAGCCATTCAACAATCGGGAAAATGATATCCGAAAAATGGAATTTTCCTGATTATATAACCGAATCTATATCCTTTCACCACTCACCTCTGCAGGCAAGTGAAGAGAACAAAGATGTAGTATATCTGACATACCTTGCCAATTCTCTTTGTCTTATAGAGGAGAAAAAATTTGATTACTTTTATCTTGAAGATGAAGTATTAAAAAGATTTAACTTTGAATCAGAAGAAAAATTCAATGAAATGCATGAAAGTTTTAAAGCTCAATATGATAAGCAGGGTGAGTTTTAGCAAAGGATTGCAACCAGTAGTTCTCTCCCCCCTCAGCCGTTAAAGCGGCATCTCCCCCATTACACGGGGAAGACAATACAATTAAAATTTCCGATTTAAAAAATATCATTTAGAACGACTGTCTTTTAGCCGTTAAGCAATCTTTTTTTATAAAAACAACAGAATGCCGCAGCGTTATCGCTCCCGGCAATGACCGGATTATAAAAGCCTTCTCCGTAGCCTTGGCGCCTGCAGGGCGGATGGGGGCTGTTATCCCTTAATCCGCATTTCTATAAAACTCTTAACACCCGGGATAAGATCTGCTATCATTTTATCGAGCTTCATCCCCGTTTCTTCTGCGGAACCGGATTTTGCTGAAAAATAAAATTTAATCTTTGGTTCAGTTCCGGAAGGCCTTACTGTAACAGTTGATCCGTCTGTAAGTTTATACTGAAGAACATTTGATTTAGGCAATGGAGTAACTTCATCATTTGAATCAAAAATAGTATCGTTAACATAATCAATTACCTTGACAACCTTCAGTCCGCCTATCTCTTCAGGAGACTTATCCCTGAATTTTTTCATCACATCCCCGATAACTTCAACACCCTTAAGGCCCTCAGCATCAATGGAAATATTTTTATCATTATAATATCCATACTCATTGAAAATACTATCCAGATAATCCGTGATTGTTATACCCCTGTTTTTCAAATAAGCACAACATTCTGATATAAGTAAAGTCGCAGCAACAGCGTCTTTATCCCTGGCATATATACCGGCGAGATAACCGTAACTCTCCTCACCGCCGAATACGTATTTATAGTTTCCGTTATTATCTTCAAAAAACTTAATCTTCTCACCGATATATTTAAATCCTGTAAGCACATTAAAAACTTTAAGTGAAAAAGATTCCGCTATTTTATCCTGAAGATCAGTTGTAACTACAGTCTTCACAACGGCCCCGTTAGATGGGAGAATTCCCTTTTCCCTCCTGCATGACAATATATAATATTCCAGAATTGCCCCGATATGGTTGCCGGATAAAACATCAAACTCCCCTTTATCATTTCTTACAGCAATCCCCATCCTGTCAGCATCGGGATCTGTAGCAATTACAATATCCGCTTCACTGCGCACGGCGTATTTTATAGCAAGGTCAAGAGCGTCTCTCTCCTCCGGATTCGGTTTCCGTACTGTCGAAAAAGCGGGGTCAGCTTTCATCTGTTCATCTACATATATAATATCTTTAAATCCCATCCTTGATAAGACATCAGGAATCAGAGTCCCCCCGGTGCCGTGAAGCGGGGTATAAACAATTTTAACGCTGCTTTTTGTAATCTCCTCCGGTGAAATTGATAGCGAAACAACCTCTTTAATGAACTTCTCGTCAATCTCTTTATCTATCCAGCAGATCATCCCTTTACTTACAAGCGACTCAAAATTTTCGCTTTTTACAGCTTCAAGGCTTTCTACTTTTCTTACTTCACTTATAATATTTTCATCATGCGGGCTGATTATCTGCCCTCCGTCCTTCCAGTAAACTTTGTACCCGTTATACTCTTTCGGATTATGACTCGCGGTGATCACTATACCTGTAACACAGCCGAGTTCCCTCACTGCGAAGCTTAGTTCAGGAGTCGGCCTCATCTCACTGAACAGATAGGTTTTGATGCCGTTTGCAGCAAGCACTGATGCGCTATCCATGGCAAATTCTTTAGAATACAGCCTCGAATCATAGGCAATAACAGCCTTAGGATCAGCCTCTCCCGATTTTTTAACATAGTTGGCAAGTCCCTGGGTGGCTCTCGATACAACGTATTTATTCATGCCGTTCGTACCGTTTCTTATAAGGCCTCTTAATCCGCCTGTACCGAATTCAAGCTCAACAGCAAACCGTTCATTAAGTTCCTTTTCGTTTTTATTTTTAATAAGCCCTTTTATTTCATTTCTGCATTTTTCATCATATGGAGATTCAGTCCACTCCGCTGCCCTTTTCAGTACAGATTCAGGTAAACTCATAATCAGCCCTCCGCCATTTTGTTTTTCAGGTGATGAATAAAGTCTATCTCTCCCGGATCCTTTTCATTTAAAAGCGCCAGATAGTACGAAACCCAGTCGCAGAAATAAACAATTTCCAGAAGCCTCTCTTTAAAAGTATCACCTTTCCCCTGAATCTTTAATATATCAATTTTTTCTCCGTCGAGCAACTTATTTATAATTTCAATACGTTTCCTGATTCTTGAAAAAATTTCATCATCCCATATGGTAACAACCTTGTATTTCAGGCCCGATTCCTTTGCACTTTCCCATCCTACAATTTCATTATGGTTCATTTCAGGATACTCGGCTATCCATGCGTGAAGTTTGCTGTTCTCATTCAGCTGCCCTTTAAAACGTTTCCCTGCCGAATCGTTCAGATCCGTTACTGAATAGATAACAGGGACATAACCTTTCAAAGAACCTGCAAATTTAAAAGCATCTCCGTCTTCAGAACTCCACTCCTGGCCAAGTTTTTTTAGCGATTGAATTATTTTAACTACAGCAGCTTCCTGTGAATCTACAAATTTCAACTCCTGCATGACCCTGAGTAATGTAAAAAAAGAATTATAAAGAGCATATCTCGGCTGGAAACCGTTCTGGAGTTTAACAACAGGTATTTTATTTAGAGCGGCAAGTTTCTCTATCTCGCCGCCAGTTGTCAGTGCAATTATTCTGCATCCTCGCTCAACAGCAGATTTAAATGCAGAAATTGTCTCCTCTGTATTGCCTGAATATGATGATGTTATAACAAGAGTATTTCTGCCTGCATACGGCGGGAGATGATATGTACGGTTTATTATAAGAGGTTTTTTCAGTTCACTATTAAGAAAGTTCTTTAAGATATCTCCGCTTATTGCTGAACCGCCAAGGCCGGTTACTATAATATTATCAATTTTATCTATATCTATTCCGGAAAGATCAATTTTCTTCCATGCACTTTCCGCCTGCTGCCACGAATCCTTTAATACTGTAAAAAGATTTTTAGTATCAAAAGAATATAATGTTTTATTCATATACACACCTTTATAAAGTGAATTAATTCCCGCAGAAATTCAATACACTCATTTCGTTAATAAACTAAAAAGTTTATTAAAAAACGATAATGCTTTATTGCAAGTTTTTTTTATCTGCCGCTTATTCCAAAACAGGCTGTTTGCAGCCGCATGCTGACGGTGAAGTATTAATGGTGTAACGACCGGAAGGATTCACATCTTAACAAAACTGACTATGCCATGAATCATCATCTTGCGGAATAAAAGAAGCTTTGGTCACTTCATTATATATTTCAGCCCCATTAAAAATTATTTTATATTCAAAATCACAAATCCTCTTTACCATAATGGATATTGAACAATATTTTTCCTGGGATAATTTAACCGCTCTTAATAATGCCTTATCATCCATCGCACCGGTAAAATAATATGTCAGAAGAATATTTGTAAAAACTGCGGGTTCCTCTTCCGCAACCTTTCCCTCAACTTCCATACTGAAAGAATCAGGTAATACCGATCTCATTTTAGTAAGAATATTTATCACATCCATTCCGGTACAGCCTGCAACAGACTGAAGGAACATCTGTTTCGGGGTTGTGCCCCTGCCGGACTCCCCCTTCGAGGAATCTGCATAATCAATTACAATCAATGAATCATTGAGAGCATTGCTCCCGGAAAACTCCATCCCGCTAATCCATTTTACATCTGTTTTCATTTCCCCTCCTATCGCAGTTATTTTTCCCGATACAATCTTTAACCGGTTACAGAACAGCTGCTATAAAAAAAGCCGCCTGGTTATGGCAGCTCTTTAAATTCAATATTGAATAATTGTTCAATCAGATAGCAAGAGCTTCCCTGAAAGATGAGTGCCAGTTTAATTCTGACTCAGCAAATCTGTCTGTTATACCGATCTCCTGATAATAGTCCATGAGTATTTTAAGATGGACTATCTCCTTATCTTCATCACTCAGATTATCAGTATCATCAATAATTAAATTACCGAAAGAATTCTCTATCCACTCAAAAAAATCACTCCCTTTATCCTTAAATATCATATAACTGGAGATCATATCAAATTTTACTGTTTCAAAAGCCCTGATGAATTCATCATCGTTTTTAAACTGCATAGTAGTTGCCATCTCGGCCTGGAAGTAATCACCCCATGTAATTATATCAGGTATCTCGCCATATTGTGCTTCCAGCCTCGTCAGATCTTCATCTTTCATGTAGGACTTTGTGGAAATTCTCTCAATAAATTCCTTTATGTAAATAAGATGGCTCATTCTTAGAGAGGAGATTCCTCTATCATTTATTACCGGTATTATAGCTCTATTAATCAGATTATTCATTCTGCTCTCCTGCATAAAACTTCTTTGAGATAAATTACATATCAATTAATAATCGGCAGAGCTATTCTCTTTAGCTTAATGTTTTTTAAAAAAAGAGATGATTTTAAGGAATAAATGCGGTAAGATTACATCGTCCATTTTTCTTTACCTGTTCTGTTGATAAATTTAATACTTACCACAGATGTGCACAGATAAAAGATGGATAAACACTGGTAATTTATAGATCAACAAGAAAAAAACAATCCCTTTATCTGTGATCATCAGGTGAAGCGGGCGGTAAAAAAATATGGTTTATCAGGAATGTGATTTTATTCTATCATAAATTTCATAGGGTATCGGTTTTGTAGGGAAATAATATCCGATCTTTTCATCCTTGTCGCCATGATAATCGCTTCCGCCGGAAATAATAAGGTTGTACTTTTGTGCAAGTTCAAGAAAATCGTTTATCTCCGAAGTTTTATGCATGGAAGAGTATGCTTCTATCCCCTCCACTCCGGCATCTATAAATCCTTTAAGAATGGTTTCAAACTCCGGAATATTTTTGTAATTCAGTGATACGGGATGTGCTATAATAGATATACCACCGGCGCCCTTGATGAGGCTGACAGCCTCTTCGAGTTTAATCCGCTCTTTCCTTACATAACCGGGTTTGCCTTTAACAAGATATTTTTTAAAAACTTCATTGATATTATTAGCATAACCATGCTTAACAAGAACCCTGGCAACATGAGGCCGACCGATCGCGCCGCCGGCACTCTCATTCAGTACATCTTCAACCGGAATTTCTATCCCGTGTTTTTCAAGGTCATCAATTATTCTGTAAATTCTCTTGTCTCTTACATCCTGAAGATGAAGCGTTTTTTCGATGAGGGGGGTATACAGGTGATCTATGTAAAGTCCTACCAGATGGAATGACCCGCCCTGGTAATCTATACTGAACTCAATGCCGGGAATAAGCACAAAATCTTTACCTGATGCATAATTTACTGCTTCTTCCAGTCCCGATACTGTATCGTGGTCAGTCACCGCAAGAATCCCGACATTTTTTTCAATGGCAAAATCAATAAGTTCCGAAGGAGTTTTTATCCCGTCAGATGCTGTTGTATGGCAATGTAAATCTATCATATTCATAAATGTATTTTTAAAAATACACGTTCTGTGTCTACAATTATTATTTTAAATACAGTAATTTTTTTGGGGCACGCGCTTCGCCCGTTGGGAAAATCAGGGATTTCGGACTAGTTTCAGAGTCTGTTTCCCCCCGCCGTTACCGTAGGGTATACTGCATATTTGAATCCCATTCTTTATAAACAAAACTTGCCCTCACCCGCACATTGCTGTCGCTCGTGCACCCTCTCCCAGCCTGCGGCCGGGCGAGGGTTATAATGAGCCCAAAAAATACCGCGGAATCGGGAACAAATACAATTCCATGAAAATGATCCGGCATAACAACATATTCATCCAAGATGCAATCCCTAATATGTTCCGGCATTTTTAGCAATTTCACCATAGGTATTCAGAACCATCCGTTTACGAATAATTTCACCGAATACAGTCTCTCTATTTCGGACATTTATTGTAATAAAATATAATCCCGACGATGAATAATCACATCCCGCCATACGGTTTGGTTTTCTTTCTCTGTTCACATTATTTCTATTCCCCGACCTGGTCGTGATGGATTCGGTTTCCCGCCGCCACGAGGTCCCATATGGCAATTGACCATACCATAAGGTTTCCTACGTTCAAACCGGCATAAAATTAAAAATTTTCCGTTTAACCGGAAAAAATTTTATAATTCATTACCAGGGCATCGTATAACTACAATAATCAGTTAATAAAACAACTCTCCCCCATCTCATCATGGGGGAGATGTCGCCAAGGAGACAGAGGGGGAGAAAACTTATGGCTAAAGCAAAACTTGACGTACTATTTACAGAATACAGCGGACATATGGACAATATGGTTTACTACACAGTATGGAATAAAACCTATGCAAGGGAATACGTAATACCCCGCAACCCGAAAAGTGAAGCGCAGCAGGCGCACCGTTCACTATTTGCAGAAGCAATGGCCGGGTGGAAACTCCTCAATGAAGAGGTAAAACAACAGTACAGGAAAAAAACCAGGAAGCTCCCGATGCATGCACACAATCTCTTTATAAGTGAATACATAAAAGCGCATAAACATGAAAACACCGAAGAGGTTAAATGTCCGAATGAGCAGGAACCTGTTTTAATACATTCTGAACCTCTAAATCAACCGCAGCCCTGCAGTTCTCCCGAAGCCCCTCCGTACCTCCTTCGTAGTTCATTGCTTTCTGCTTCTATACAGGCTATATACCCGTTATATACTCCCCCTGTGTGAAAATTTTGCGATTATACCGGAGTTTTATCCTCTTAAAATCATCAATAAACCTCCCCTTGTAATAATCAAACGGTACACGGCAGGGACAGGCCGCGATCTGTCCCTGCCGCAACATGTTACCATCATGCATATCGTTGGTCCGTATTTCACCGGCGGTATCATTTCATCATAGCCATCCGGATAATCCCCGGATCCTTAAATCTTGCAGGGTGAGATATTCATTCATGTGATGTATTATTATTGACACAGGCCGGATTAATACATTATTTATATAACAGTCGCTCTTATGGAATAAGAGCAAGGGCAGCAGCCCCTTGTCCTGGAGCAGTTTTCCCCGGATACGAAATTTTTTTAAAAAGGTAACTTAAATGTACATTGGAATCGATATAGGCGGAACAAACATTAAAGGTGTTCTTACAGATAAAAACGGAAAAATAATAAGTTCAGGTGATACCCCTACCCCTGAAAGCGAAAAAAAAATAGATAAAAGTATTGTTTCTCTCATTGAGTCGCTTGCTTCCGATGCAAAAATAAAAAAAGAAGAAATTGATGCTATCGGGATCGGGGCTGCCGGTTCAATAGACAGAAGAAAGGGGATGGTTATAACAAGTCCCAATATACTCTGCTGGAAAAATTATCCGCTGGCTGCAAATATAGAAAAAATTTCCGGTATAAAAACTTTTCTCGAGAACGATGCAACTGTGGCGTGCGCGGGATTCTGGTGGGAAAGTGAAGGATCAAAATTCAGAAACTTTGTTATGGTTACCCTCGGTACAGGTATCGGCGGCGGCGCGGTTATTGACGGGAGGCTGTTTACAGGCCAGAACGGCAGCTCTCTGGAAATAGGACATATGACCATAGATATAAATGGTAAAGAGTGTACATGCGGGAACAGGGGCTGCCTGGAACAGTATGCCTCTGCCACAGCCCTGGTAAATTACACAAAATCAAATCTGAAAAAATTCAAAAACTCTTCCCTGAATAAAAGAATAAAAGAAGAAAAGCTCTCTGCAAAAATGATATATGAAGAAGCGTTAAAAAAAGACGAACTTGCTGTAAAATCATTTGAATATATATCTCTTCATCTTGGAGCCGGTATTTCAAACATCATAAATATTTTTAATCCCGAAGCAGTAGTTCTAGGCGGAGGGCTGTCAAATGCACATAAACTTATTATCCCGATAGTAAAAAAAACAGTAAGTGAAAGAGCCATGAAAGGGATGAAAGAGGGAGTAAAAATTCTAGCTGTAAAGGACCAGTCAATTATTCCTGCACTTGGTGCTGCAAAAACTGCCATGGACAGATTAAAACATATTATGTAATTACTTACGCATGCAGCTCTCCGCAACTCTCTATGGCACCGCCGCATGCGGCGAGGAAGACAATTGTGTTTTTACCTTATTCTGTACATTTTCCTTGACTTTTAACATGGCTGCGAACTTATTGAAATATCTCGCAAAAGCTCTATATAATGGTGAATTTTATAATAATTTCAGGAATTAATATATGGAAGAAAAACTTAATAAAATAAAACAGGAAGCATTGGAGATAATAAATTCCTCCAAAATCCTTGATGAAATTGAAGACATACGTGTAAGAATCCTGGGAAGAAAAGGTATGCTTACAGAGATCCTCAGGTCTCTCGGACAGCTTACTCCGGAATTGAGAAACACAATCGGCAAAAAATCCAATGAGATCAAAAAAATTATTGAAGATGCCCTCGACGCAAAAAAGGATGAACTCACAAAATCCGGTTTCAGCGAAATCGCCTCCAGCGAATGGATTGATGTGACTTTGAATCCGGCAGTTTCCGCAAGAGAGAGAAAAGGAGGTTACCTGCACCCTCTTTCAAAAACACAGTATGAAATAGAAGACATTCTGACTTCAATGGGTTTCCAGATACTCGACGGGCCTGAAGCGGAAACAGAATATTATAATTTTGAAGCTCTTAATGTTCCGAAATTTCACCCTGCGCGTGACATGCAGGATACATTCTGGACTGAGGACGGCAACCTCCTTAGAACCCATACATCGGCGATTCAGATCCGCGGAATGGAGAAGATGACTCCGCCGTTCCGTATTATGGCGCCGGGACGTGTTTTCAGATACGAAGCGACAGACGCTTCTCATGAGCACACATTCTACCAGGTTGAAGGGATGATGGTCGGAGAAGATATTTCAGTATCACACCTGATTTACATCATGGAAGAAGTCCTCACCGGAATATTTAAAAAAGAAGTCAAAGTCAGACTCCGTCCCGGATATTTCCCGTTTGTTGAACCGGGATTTGAACTTGATTTCAGCTGCCTGATATGCGGAGGAGCAGGATGCCGTGTTTGTAAACAATCAGGATGGATAGAATTTCTCGGATGCGGCCTTGTACACCCCAACACTCTCCGTGCCGGGAACATTGACCCCGACAAGTGGTCCGGATTCGCATTCGGTATGGGGCTCAACAGGCTGATAATGATGCAGGCCGGCATCAACGACATACGCCATTTCATGAGCGGCGACATCAGATTCGTTCAACAATTCTAAGGCGACGAGGTAGATTAAATGTGGATTTCACTGAAAATAATAGGACGTATGGTAGATATATCCGATGTAACTCCGGAAGCGATTGCGGAAAGGCTCACAATGTCCACAGCGGAAATTGAAGGAATAGAATACCTGAACAGTTTTTTTAAAGATATATATACAGCAAAACTTGTAAGCGTTGAACCTCACCCTGATGCGGATAAGCTCACTCTCTGTTTCGCAGACACAGGTAAAGAAAAGGTCCAGGTCGTGTGCGGAGCGCCAAACCATAAGGCTGGAGACATTGTGGCATTCGCAACCGTAGGTACAAAATTCAACGAGGAATTTGTAATAAAAAAAACAAAGATCCGCGGAGTAGAATCTAACGGAATGTTCTGTTCTCTAAGAGAACTTGGACTTTCGGATGATCACAGCGGCATACATATTTTCCCGGAGAACACGCCGATAGGCAAACCTCTGAGCGAAATGTTCATCGATTGGGTTGACGTACGGCTGAACATAGACAACAAGTCGATAACTCACAGGCCGGATTTGTGGGGGCATATAGGATTTGCCCGCGAAATAGCCGCATTAATGGGAAAAGAATTTAAAAAACCTGTAGACAGTTCTATCCTCTCAAAGATTGCAGGAAAAGACAATCTTAAGGTGTCTATTAAAAACCCTGAGGCTGCGCCAAGATACAGCGCAATGGTCATTAAGAACATAAAAATAGGCGAATCACCTGACTGGCTCAAATCATCCGTGTCTTCCCTCGGCATGAGGCCTATAAGCAATATAGTTGATATAACCAATTATGTAATGGCTGAAATCGGCGAACCGATGCACGCATTCGACAGGAAAAAACTCAAAGGCGACGTGATCACGGTCCGGTTCGCCGCTAAAGATGAAAAGATCACTACACTTGACGGCAGGTCACACAACCTGACAATGGAAGATATAGTTATCGCTGATGCAGGCGGCCCTATTGCCCTCGCCGGTGTCATGGGAGGAGGGAACAGTGAAGTTGAGGACAGTACCACAGAAATCGTTCTCGAAGCTGCCACATTCAATCCTGTTAACATCCGTAAAACGGCGCAGAGATTCGACTCAAGAACTGAAGCAGCCATGAGATTTGAGAAAACTCTCTCCCCGGAAATTACTGTTGATGCTCTTGCCCGATGTTATGAACTTATTAAAGAAATTATCCCCGGCGCTGAAGCTGTTACAGGCTTAGTAGACGACTATCCTGTTCCTGCAAAAAAATCAGTGATAGATATAACAACTGAATATATCAGAAGAAGAATCGGGCAAAATCTGGACGACAATGATATTATCAAAACACTCACAGCTCTTCAATTTGAAGTTAAATCTGAAAAAGGGAACCTTCATATAACCGCTCCGTTCTTCAGATCAACTAAAGATATCACAATGAAAGACGATATAGTTGAAGAAGTCGGAAGGGTGCTGGGCTACAGCAATATCAATCCGGCACCACCGTTCGTTAAATGTGTTCCGCCCGTAAAAAATCTCTTCAGGTCTTTTGAGAGAGATGTAAAAAATATTCTTACCGGGCAGTTCTGCATGACTGAAGTTTCGGGATACTCTTTCACGAGTGAAGACATGCTGAACTCTCTGAAAATCAATGAAGGGAAGGAGTTGCGTCTGCGCAATCCTCTCTCAATAGAACTGGACAGGCTGCGCCGGAGTCTTATACCAAACATTATAAATTTCATAAAATATAACCAGAGATTCCACGACAATTTCGATATATTTGAACTTGGACGCGTATATTTTAAAGATGACCGTGAATCTGCAGATCTCGTCTCTGAAAATTTCAGAGTTGCAGGAACCGTTTTCATGAAAAAACCGGAAACTCCCGTATTCTTCGAAGCAAAAGCAATAGCGGCAGGACTGCTCGAAAAACTCAGGATAAAAAAATATAAATTAATTCCTGCAACAGATTCACTTCCGCCCTACGCGCACCCGGGAAGATCGATGAAGATAGAAGTTGAAGGAAAAGATGCAGGGCTGATTTTCGAAGTCCATCCCGAGACTGCACAAACGTTTGAGTTTACCGGAAAAGCCGCGATTTTTGACCTTGATCTGGATGTTCTTTTTAATGCTGAAAAAAATCCGGTAAAATTCACTGAATTACAGAAATATCCCGAAGTGCCATTTGAAATTTCTGTTGTAGCTGATAAAAAAACCTACAGCCAGGATATACTCAATATAGTACTCAAAAGCGACAGGAACAGAATTACTGAAGCCAAAGTAATATCCGTGTATGAAGGGGCACAGCTTCCCGGCGATAAAAAATCTGTTTCTATAAAAATTGTTTTCGCATCAAAAGAAAAGACGCTTGAACCTTCAGAGATTGACGAGCTTCAGAAAAAAGTAATTTCAAGCCTCAATAAAGATGGTTATACTCTCAGATAGTTATCTTGAAGTACATCACAGAATGATAATTTGATATAGGAAAAACCGGACAGAAATGTCCGGTTTTTTGTTTTTGTTATTGAATTTTTACTGCAGTCTTTTCTCCTGATTACCAGTTATGGAAAATCGTAATCTTATATATGCACCGGAAATATTAGGCAAAGCAAAAGGATCATGGACTGAACAGGATTTTAATCTTGCCATAAAAAAATTCAGGCAGAACTCTCCCTCTGCGCCTATCCCGCGGCTTTACGATGCGTATAAATGGCTGAAAGCGCAGCTCGACAAATCCGAAGAAACATCAGACAAACAATTTACTTATTTCGTCGAACTTTTTCTCGGGATTCTGGAAGAGCGCGGCGCCCGTGAGAGTGAAGTATACAGCGAAGTACTGAGGGATTCCGCTGAATATAAATATCTGAAAGGATTATTTCACAATAACGAGGAAGAGGATAAAACTTTACAGATACATACACCGCAAATTCAGAGTACAACTGCTTCCGTGATAAAAAAAATTACGCTCAAAGATATATTAACAAAAAAAAATATTCCTCTGCTCGATATAGACATCAATGAATGGCATAAACTAATTGATGAACACCTTAAAGATTTTAAAACTGAAGAATCATTCGTAAAAAACTGCACACTTGTAATTAACAACATAAAGAAGAGAACAAACAAAGAGGCATACCACACCGAAATAATTATTGTTTATGCATTTGATAAATTACTGTGGTATAAAACAATATCTCTTAAAACCAAAGACTTTGCAATGCAGCTTTTAAACCTGATGACAGACAGGGGTGAAATCTGGAACCGGCTTCACAAAGAATATCTTGAAATTATAAAGAAGTAAACTCATTACTAAAAACTTTTGCCCATTGTCTCAGCTTTATATAATAGAGCCATTCCGATTTTGTATCATCCATTTGTTGTGCAAACACTGTGTTAGAAAAAAGACAAAATACCGGAATCTCATACACCGGATTGGATCACATGTACGCGATTATCGAATATCTTTCTTCAGCCAACGGTATTTGCTGCGCTTCATACGGAATGACAACGGTTAATCTTTTCACAAAGCAGCTATATAAATTGTATCTTCTTAAACGCAGGTTAAATCCTTACAGCAGTTCACATCATGAAAAATATTTCAGTTCAAGATACGATCTTCTCTCAAATTTTGTAAGCCCGAGTTCTGCGGCTGTATCAAATAATGCTTTTTCTATTTCATCTTTGAGTTCGCCAATTTTTTCTATCTCGACGAAGGTGCCCAATCCGTCAACATAATCAATTGAAATCTCCATCCCGCGGAAAGAATAAACATGTCTCTCTTTTTCAACAATCCCGCTTTCGGTAAAACCGAGGCTCAATAGAATATTTCTCATAGAAACAAAATCTCCAGCTTCTGTTTCATGTTCAATTCGGGCTTTTGTGGTTTTACTCACCTTCGGCCCTTTATAAGTAATACGGCATTTTTCATTAACGGTGCGGAGCCTCAAGGCTTCATCAGTTTCTCCAAAATTTCTGGCAGGGTGGTTAAAATAAATATCGCGTTCAATTCTTTCTTCAATAAACACGGCACCTATATCCGACAAACGGCTTTTAATTTTTTCATCATCATCACAATAGCATTTAATCTCAATTTCCATCACATCGTTCATACGTTTATCTCCTGAGCGGACCGCCGATGGAGTAGCCGTCACCGCCTATGGTTTTCCGTCTCTGCCCATTAATCTTTATTATTATACTATCAACACTCTCAAACTGTGTAGCAGTATTTACAATCTGCTGAATTCTTTTCAGGAGTATATCCCCCGCTGCGCCCTCTTCTATCACTCCATTAAAATCTATCTCCGCGGTTTTGCCTTTAATATTTATACTTCTTATTTTCAGGTGAGAGGGGACAGCCGTAATATAACCTTTACCCTGCTCATAGGCAGTCGGTCCTTTTATAAGCTGTTCAAGAGTTAGAGAAAGAATCTGCTTCTCCGGAACTTTTCTTTTTACAGTACTAAGGTATATCTTTTCACTTTTTTCGTCAAGCTTAAGGAAATAGAGAGAGACATCTTTATCCGCAGCAGGGATAATTTCATCCGGCTTTTTTATTTCGTTATCCGGTTTCTTATCCTCTTTCTTTTTATCTTTCTCAGAATCAGCAGAAGTCAACTTTTCGGATGATGTATTTTTCGTAGAATCATTCTTCTCTTTTACAGTATCACTTTTTTCCGGAGCGTTCTTTGCATAAGGGATAGTAAACTTTCCATTCTCATAAAACTTATTAAGCAGCAGAATTATAATCGTAATGAGAATAATAATCACAAGTACATAAAACGGACCATTACTTCCCCCGCTGCTTTGCGGAGATGGAGCTTTTGCACTTTTCTTTGACGCTGATTTTGCAGTTGGCTTTTTTTTACTTTTTTTTTCCAAAGACATTTGAATCCTTTCATTTTTTCAGTAGATTTTGCGACGGTTAAAACAGAGTGTAATACAATCTCTGCACACATGCTGACGTAGTGTAAAAGCACTTTATACTCTATTTTAGAAGTTACGGAAATATTAAACGATTGTATTTAATTAACCTTGACTTCAAAATATTGTCTGTAATTACTAATAAATAAATTCAATACTAAGAAGCGATATGATTGTCAATAGAAAATATTCCAAAATAAACCGATATTTTATCCCGTCAGTAATGTTCTTTATGCTGTTTATACTGAATACCACGGCGGTTTCTTCGAACACTTTCATTTTGAACAGCAGGATGGATGATATTCCGCTCGATCAATATCTTTCATGCTTTGAGGATACATCCGGAAATCTCACATTTGATGATATAAAAAAAATTAATCCCGATCAGTTTAAACCTCTTACAGATGATAAAATTAATATCGGTTATTCATACTCGACTTTCTGGTTTAAGATTAACATCCGGAATGAAACTCCGGAACCTTTAAGCTGGATGTTCGAATCAAAATATCCGCTGCTTGATTATATAACACTATACATCCCTGCTGAATTCGGGTTTATTGAAATCGAATCGGGTGACAGGCTCCCTTTTAAAACAATGCCGATGAATCATTATAATTTTACTTCTAAAATCCAGAGCCCTCCCGGTGAATCTGTGCTCTTTCTCAAAATAAAGTCGGAAGGATCTCTGGTCATTAAACTGCGGGCATGGGATTATGAATCGTTCATGCACAATGTCTTTTCCGAAATATCAGTTCAATGGCTTTTCTACGGAATAATTCTAACACTGTTTTTTTATAATTTTTTTATATATATTGTTTCAAAAGATAAAGCGTATCTCTACCTTGCACTTTTTATCTTCTTTACAATGATATTTACATTCATCCAGAATGGAATGGCAAGGAAGTATCTCTGGACGGATATGCCATGGTGGGCAAACTACAGCCATCCGCTTTCACTTTTTCTGGCAGCAATCTTTGACATAAAATTCACTCAATTATTCCTCAGCACAAAAACTAATATCAGGTTCACGCACAAAATACTGAACACTATGATAGCAATAATAATCCCGTTATTAATAATATCAATGTTGACTCCATACAGTATCTCCACCAGGCTTTCTGTTATCGTTGTTATTTTAACCTGCATAGTACTCATCTGCCTCGCCATGATTCCGATGTTCTGGATCAACAGGAGGCTTGCAATTTATTACTTATGCTCCTGGCTTTTTTTGACACTGGGCGTCCTGCTTCTAGCTTTCAGAAGTTTCGGGCTTATTCCCGGCAGTTTCGTCTCGGAGTGGGGATATCAGATGGGCCTGGTCTTCGGGAATATTTTCCTGTCAATCGGAGTTGCTGACAAGCTGGGAGTATTAAAAAGGGAGAACGAAAAAGTTCTTTCATCCCTCAAAGAATCAGAAGAACGATACAGATTGTTCTTTGAAACAGCACATGATGCGATAATGTATTGCATAAACGATATTCCGGTCTTCGCCAACCGTAATATGCTGAAAATGGCCGGCTATGACACCAACGATTTCTATAAAAAATCTGTTTATGATTTTTTCACATCAGAAACTGAATCATCAGTTGATGTGATCAGTAATATCAGGAGAATATCATCAGGCGAAATCACGAATACGCAATTTGAAGCCATACTCATCGGCAGAGATAATATAAAAGTCAATGTACTGGTTTCAATCTCATACCTTGCCGCAGGGACTCACAAAGGTATATTCATGATAATAACAGACATCTCATCATTAAAAAATGCATCAAACACAATACGAAAACAATATGAAAAAATTCAGACACAATTCAACAGTCTTGAATCCCTTAACAGCGAACTTGTTGCAGCTCAGAGCAAACTGATTTCAGCCAACATGGAAATTGAGAGGGAGAAGGAATTTCTTTCTGCCACCCTGCTTTCAATCGGTGATGGCGTAATCACCTATGATACGGAAGGAAAAATATTCCTGATGAACAAAGTGGCGGAGGATATGACCGGAGTAAGCAGCAGGGATGCAATGGGCAGGCATGTGAAGGAGGTACTCCGGCTGACAGATGATTCATCAAGGGATCTCTTTTTTGATACGCTGGGAAAAGTTACAGATAAATACAGGTTCAATAATATAGGCGTACCGTTTAAAATGATCGATAAAGAAGGGAATGAACGTATTATAGAAATTAACAGCGCAATAATAAACTATGAAAACAAACCGCTCGGCATAGTACTGGCGCTCCGCGATATAACAATAAAAAGTAAAATTGACACGGAACTTATCAAGATGAGTAAGCTGGAATCAATCGGTATACTGGCAGGAGGAATCGCCCACGATTTCAATAACCTTCTGACCGGAATTTCAGGAAACATATCAATGATGAAAAATCAGGGAGTTTTTTCAGATGAAATCTTCGAAACATTTTATAACGTTGAAAAAGCCGTGGATAGAGCTACAGCACTGACAAAGCAGCTTCTTACTTTCGCGAAAGGCGGTGAGCCGATTCTGGTGCCATCCTCTCTTAAAGATATTATTGATGAATCAGCAAAATTTATTATTAAAAATTCAGATATAAAGTATGAATTGAATATCAGTGAGGATCTTAAACCTGTAATGATTGACCCAAACCAGATCAGCCAGGCAATTAACAATTTACTCATTAACTCAATTCAGGCAATGAATTCCGGTGGAAAGATAACAATTGATGCAGCTAATGTAGATGACATACCTCATGAAATTCCATTTAAAACAGGAAGTTATGTCCTGCTGAAAATCTCTGATACAGGATGCGGAATATCAAAAAAAAATCTG
>Ga0116171_10000648_pt1 | contig 36860 bp, 30 predicted proteins | sample AD_JPNHW2_MetaG_FD_89798 | JGI IMG/M metagenome (GOLD analysis project Ga0116171, IMG submission 89798) | Active sludge microbial communities of municipal wastewater-treating anaerobic digesters from Japan - AD_JPNHW2_MetaG | ecosystem: Engineered > Bioreactor > Anaerobic > Digestate | place... | reverse complement strand
GTATTGATTACATAAAGTATTCAGACCTGAATGTTCATGCCGGAATTATTCCCGTGAATTCAATCCGGGAGAAGGTGGCCGCCAGGCCGGATGAGGGCATGCGGTTAAGGCATCAGCCCGTACAATGCGTCACATATGGATCCCCGTCTCCACGGGGATGACACATTGTTTTCCTCTGCGGCTTTGCGAGAGACATCCTTTAATCCTTTTATAATTCTTCACACTAATCTTTCACCTGCCAGTACCCGGTCCTGTCAGAGCCTGTGCGTGAAATAATTCCCTTATCCTGAAGCATTTTCATGTTACGGGTTATTGTTCTGCGCGATTTATTTAACCTCTGCGCGAGTTCATCGAGTGTTATTTTTGGATCAGCTTTAACCAGATTTACAATGCCACTTACAGTGTCATTTACAGTGTCATCATCACCCTTTCTAAGCGACTTCCCCTGCCGTTTTTTGAGTGTTGAAAGGATTTCATTAAGCATAAACTCAATAAAGATCCCGCAGTCTGCCGCTTTTGTACTCTGTGCTATGATATCATAGTATTTCTGCTGGTTCTGAAAAACCATATTTTCAACCGGCAGGTACTCAAATACAGGGTGCAGCTTACTCAAGAGAAGCGACTGCCATAATCTCCCCATCCGTCCGTTTCCGTCGATAAAGGGGTGTATAAATTCAAACTCATAATGGAAAACACAGCTTTTAATAAGCAGATGATCCCCCGGTTTTTTCAGCCAGTCAAACAGGTCATTCATCAGGGATTTAACACGTTCCGCAGGAGGGGCAACATGAACTGTTTTATCGCCGGCGAACACTCCAACTCCGCCGGACCTGAAATGGCCGGGCCTGTCTATCAATGCATACATCATCAATGCATGTGCCTTCAGCAGATCTTTTACACTGTACGGGTCTAAGGAGGCAAAGGCATCATAAGTCTTAATGGCGTTTTTTACCTCCTGGATCTCACGCGGGGGAGCCACAACATGCCTCCCTTCGATAATATCGGTTATAAGGCTTTCGGGAATCGTGTTCCCCTCAATTGCCAGGGAGCCGTGAATAGTTTTAATACGGTTGATTTTACGGAGCAGCAGGCCGTCTTCCTGTTCCATCCGGATGACATACCGCTCTGTCTGTGCCGAAATATCGGCGATAAGATTAATCGACTTCGCGGTTATACTGAATGGCGGTTTATAACCTGATTTCATAACCCGTCTCCCTGTAACATCTGCGCGCTGACGAAGATCGAATGATTCATGCGGCTGCACCCCCGGTTTTCCATGCGGCATCAATTATTTTTTTGTCAGATGCTTCATCGCAATTGTTTACGGCAACGCATACATCCGGATCAGAGTATTCGGAGGCATTACCGCGCGCACGCGAGCCAAAAGCCCAGATCCCGGCGTCGGGAAACTCATTCCTCACAGCAGCGGCAAACTGTTCTAATATATACCTGTCCCTTTTATCCATCATTTTTCTACCTGCACAGGGATATTACTGAGCCTGATATATTTATAACAGGGGAGATAGTTTTGTCAATATAAAAGAGGGGCGCACATCAGAGGGGCATAATCCATGGGCTGAAATAAATATTCTGACTGAGTCAACCTAACCCTTTGCGCCTTAGCGCCATTGCGTGAGAACATCCTTTAATCCTTTCTCCGTGTCTCTGTGTCTCTGTGGCAAATCCTGTTGAGTTCATTTATCAGCCTGTACCATGCACCCCCAGCCGATAAACATAATCCTGTTAATAAACTCTAACCGGCGTCCCCCAAAGGGGGCTACTTAAAACTTTATCCATCACATAAAAAACTCTCTCTTCTCTTTGCGCCTTAGCGCCTTTGCGAGAGACATCCTTTAATCCTTTCTCCGTGCTCTCCGTGTCTCTGTGTGAGGCATGAAAACTTCAGGCATCAGCCCGTACCATGCGCATCATATGGATCCCCGTCTGCACGGGGATGACAAATTGTTTTCCTCTGCGCCTCTGCGAAAGGCATGAAAATTTCAGGTCACAGCCTGTACAATGCGTAACATCAAAATCCCGTTGCAAAATACCCATTAAAACAAAAAGGTTGTAGAGCCCCCCGCCGGGGGACGCCGAATACGGTTTATAAACAAGCGAAGTTTATCGGCTGGGGGCGTAGTGGCTGGTAAATATACATGAATTACAACGAAGTATACTCAGCCGGGGGCTGCATAGTCCAGGCTACAGCCAGTACTATGAGTAACAGGTGAGATCACCAGGGCTCTTCCTCCGTTCGTCTCGCCAGGATGACCCTGTAAAGTTCCTTACGGTAAAGAACTACTATCGGATTGCGGCAGGCTGATTAGCAGGTTTACCTATCATTTCAAGAGTATCTGCACTCAAATCCAGTCCATTGGCCCATTCAATACCCCATTTAATGGAACGGACAGTATTAAACATCGTGATTTCTTTTAATTCTTTGAAGTCACCATTTTCAAGGAATGGCGAAATATCACATATTCTGTTTTCACCATTATCAAAAGAAACCTCAATTGTATAATTTCCCAGCAGTTTTATATTATTAATTTTCAGCATAAAATTCACCTCAATCCAGTGGGCGTATTTTAAAAGTATGTTCACCATTGACTGCCAGCTGCCAGTCAGCATGGAGTTCATCTTTGTGAATCTCCATCCACGCATAAAGAAGTCTTTTAGCCCTGACCGGAAGGTCACCCTGCAGTATATCACCGTATCAATTTCTACAACCGCAGAATAATCCTGGTATTCAACATGAATATGAGGTTTATGATGTTTCCGGTTGTCATTATTAAACATGTGGACAATAATTCCATAAAACATTGATATTACAGGCATGCTTCCCCCTCATCTGCTAAAAAGAAAATATATATTACCACTTTTGTCAATAATTTCATTATAACAAAACAATACCTCAGGTGAGATCGGCCAGGGCTCTTCCGAAGGTCGCCCGTCTGCACGGGGATGACAAATTGTTTTCCTCTGCGCCTTTGCGAGAGACCCGTTAAGTCCAGGCATCAGCCCGTACCATGCGTAACCTGTGAATCAGCCGGTTTTATCATACATTTAAAACAACATGTAATGCGCCGCTCTCATATGATCTATTCTTAAAATTTTTGTGTAAATTCCATGCCATTACAGGAAAACCTCCTATTGATTACTATTTTGACACAATTTTTTATATTTTTTTCATATAAAGGGTGCACATTCACATATGAGCATTGACAATTCTAAAATATGTCTATTTTTTCTATATTATAAAACTCATGAGTCATATTTTTATTTCAGAGGTCCTAATATGAAAAGACATCTTCCTGCAAAAATTCTTCTTACACTGCTTATTCTTACGGGTATTTTAAGCGGGTGCGAACTGACCCAGACCGCTGCAAAGGGCGACCCGATTATTCTTGTTCATGGCTTTTTAGGCTGGGGCAGGGATGAAGTGGGGGGATTCGCAGGCCATTACTACTGGGGAGGATGGAACGACCTCCAGAAGATACTTAACGATGAAGGCTACGAAACCCATACAGGCGTTGTGGGGCCTTTTTCAAGCAACTGGGACAGGGCATGTGAACTTTACGCGCAGCTCATGGGAACCAAAACCGACTACGGAATTGCACATTCAACAAAACATAATCATGACAGGTACGGCCGGGACTTCACAGGAAAAGCGCTTCTTCAGGATGAATCGGGCAACCCGGACTGGGGAAAGGACGGCAGCCACAAAAAAGTGAACCTGATCGCGCACAGCCAGGGCGGGCATACAGTGCGCATACTTGCCCAGCTAATGGAACAGGGGTCTGCCGAAGAGAGGCAGGCGGTTTACCCTGCAGATGAACCTGTATCACCACTATTCTCCGCCGGATCCGGTACAAAAAACATGATCCGCTCAATAACAACAATGACATCGACACATAACGGGACATCCCTTGCGAACGGCGTGTTAAAGCTTGTCCCCATAATTGAAGACATCCTTGTAAGCATGATAGCAATACTGGGCATAGATGAAAACGAAACCGTTTTTGATAATTTCTACGATTTCAAACTCCAGCAGTTCGGCCTTAAGTCAAAGCAGGAGGGGGAATCCCTGAAGGACTATATCGCACGCTGTAAAGCCGCCATCGAGATATTCCTGGACGGAACAAGAAAAGACACATGCCTCTGGGACCTGAGCCCTGAAGGCGCCGTGGAACAGAATGCATGGGTGCATGCGCAGCCCAATATATACTACTTCTCGTATGCTGCCGAAGCAACCAACAAGTCTGATATTGCAAATGCGCTGGATAACTGGGAATATTACCAGGAGCCTGATAATAATCAGCCCGTGTACTTTATGCCCTTTTCATTAATGATGTGCGCCTATACATGCAACGACATCAGGTATAACGGGCCATGGAAAGCCAAAGACGGAGAGTTCTTCCACATGCTGGTAAAAGACAGGCAGGTGGTGGACAGCACATGGTGGCAGAATGACGGTATAGTAAACACCAAGTCCATGAACGGCCCATGGTTATACCCCGCAGGCTATACAGGCCCAAGGGATGCCATTGTTGACTGGGACGGAGAAACCGCTCCGCAGAAGGGTGTATGGAATTACGGTGGCGTATTCGAAAATGTTGACCACTTTGATGTTGTGGGCTGCGAGATCTTCCCCTACGAAAGGAACAACTATAACTCATCCAATTTTACAAAAAACGCCGAGGACTGGTACATACAACATGCCGCTATGCTGGCAGAACTGCAGTGATAATCATCCGCATTGAAATAAAAAAGCCGCCCGTAAGAGCGGCTTTTTTATTTCAATGTTACCGGCGTCCCCCGAAGAAGCTGCTTAAAACTTTATCAATTACATAAAAAACTCTTTCTTCCCTTTGCGTCTTCGCGCCTTTGCGAGAGACATTCTTTAATCCCTCCTCCGTGCCCTCCATGCCTCCAGCGAAGCGGGTGGTGAAATACTTTACAGGTTTCCCCTTCTCCCCTTCAGTTCTTCAAAACGGGAGAAGGCCGGCCCTTTTGCGACGTCCTATCGCGGATCGGCAGTGCGGTCACGATGACCGCCTGCTGACGCAGCAGGCACGACCGTATCAGGTTATATGTTTTTTCTATACATGCCCAAAAACATCTTGCTTTTCAGAATTCTAAAGGATTTATAAGATATATTCATGTTTTAATCGGGTCTTTTGTATCAATGGGCTGTTCACTGAAAATGCTTTCAATATTAAAAACCAGAACAAGGAGTTTGTATGAAAAAATTACTATTTGTTTTTATTATTACATTAACAGTCTCATCATGTATGACGATGCAGCAAAAGGCACAACAACAATGGATATCAACAAATAATGCTACAACCCGTTATTTTCTTATTCCACAGGCCTATAAAACAAGTAATGAAGCTTTAAGTGTTATTAAACTATCTCAACCAAATTTTGTTGAATGGAATGGTGAACAAATTGTTGATCTTCAAATTGATCAGTACGGACTTTTGTTAAAAACAAGATGGGAATCCAGTAACACGGAATATAAAGTCAGAACAGTTAATACTTACGACTGGAATTCTGGATATAATACAACGAATGTTGGAGGTTATGAAACCACTACAGATTCCGGGTACAATTCATATACTTTATCATTTAAAAAACTCTACAGCTTTTCTTTGATTCTTCGCAATGATTTGGATAGGCAATACAAATGGCAGATAATGTTTTGGTATGTTGACTCTGATCAACCAGTATTGCATTTCCGTGCGAAAGACAAAGGGACAGCTATTGATATTATTAATGCGATATATACTTTGGCGATTAAATCCGGAGCTAAAATTAAAATGCCACAAACTGGAATGTATGCTTCACTACTCACTTTTAATCAGGCTAAGACACTCGGGATGACAGATCTAAAGGGTGTTGTCATAACTGAAATTTCAGAAGATAGCCCTGCCCGGAAAAGCGGGTTATGTATAGATGATGTTGTAACTAGAATTAATGGTAATCCGGTAACAACAGAGCAGGATTTCACAAATGAAATTGATAAAATTGGCTTAAAAAAAATAATTATGACAGTGATCAGAAAAAAAGATTTCAACGAAGTGAATAATACTTATAATTACGAACAGATTGAAATTAAAATTGTGTTATAATAAATTATCATTTGTAATTGCTAACCCTTGTGTTCCAACTTTGTTACACATCCTGCGAGGACGCAGAATGTGTAACAATCAGCATAGCTGAACGGCTCCACACTTCCTGATTTTACTTTACTGTTTTTAGTTCATGGTACTTAACGGCCGCTAATTAATTTGTAAAATTTCACATCCAGGGCCTCACAGTTAGTATCCCGTAGTAATTGATTTTATAAACGTCAAAAAGCAGCTGTCGCAGCACTTCCCTGTGCGGCAGGGTCCGCGGTCACAACAGCAATCCTTTAACTTTGCCCCCTCCGGCTGACAGGGGGCCGAGGACTTAAGGCATCACTCAGTCACAACCCTTGTCATCAGCCCTTCATTTGTAAACTCAAGCTCAATCCTGATCTGCTTAGTGCTGAAGAACCTTTTAAGCGAGTCGCCCATGCCGTTCTTCCCGGCCTCAATCTTCAGCACAGGGTTAACACCGCTGCCGTAGACCGTGTTGCGCACCTCGCCGGTGCGCCTGTCAACGGTGTACTCACCTCCCAGGGCGCATACGGGCATGAACGCGAAGTCCCTGTACGCCATCCCGGCCAGGTCCCTGTCATTCGCGGAGGGATAGATCAGCGAGAGCAGCCTCATTGTCCCTGTGTTGCGCCTGCTCGTTTCAAGCCCAGATTCGATTATCCCTGAAGAGTACGGGCCGCGTCCCAGCACCATTGCGGCAGGCCTGAAGACCATGACGCCGCTCCCCTTCACTGTTTTCGTATTGTCCCTCTTTGGTGAATCGAGGACAGCTTTTATATAGTTCTCTGTTGTCGCAAGGTGGAGCATGTTATCCTTAACAGTGTAGTAGATCCTGAATGTCATTGTATAAAAAAAAGTGAGCTTGAGCACGCGGACCGTACTCCCCCTGTACTCCAGGGAGTACCTTTCGGTCTGCAGGTATGACCGTCCTATGAGCGCTCCCGGGTCAAAACTGTCGAGCATGGCAAGCGCGGCTTCAGGTTTCTTTACAGGCACGGCAGCGCGTACGGGGTGGAATACAGACCAGACAAGGAGGCCTGTGAAGGCGTCGCTGCGGTCAAACCCGTGGTTCATGTACTCCTCGAGCAGGAACCCTCCGTCAAAGTCAGTCACAGGGAGCGAGTCCCCCATGTGCACCTGTACCTCGCTGCCGAACAGGTCGGTGTACCTGTATTTCTGCCCCGTAAACATGCGGTAGAACTCACCTGTCGCCTCGTCTTCAGGGTTCACCTTGAAGCACAGGCTCAGTATATCCGCGCCGGTAATATCGTCAGGATGGAGCTCCGCTGAACCCCTGCCGGTGAATGCCAGCAGCGAATTATAGATCGAGTTATTTACCAGCGGGAGTATGCATGTCTCAATAACAATCCCCTCTTTCAGCCTGAACCGGATGCCTATGGGATCAAAATACTCTTTCCAGTATTCATTGTAATCTTCAGCGAACCTCCTGTATTCCTCAGCCTCGCCCTGTGTTACCAGCCCGAACTCCTTCTCAATGTTCGGGACCATGAATCCCATGCGTCCGTATTCCGCACTCGTGACCGCGTAACTGCCTTTTGAAACAGCAAGGCCCGTAAAGCGGTCAGCCATGTGAGATCCCGGTTTCTCCATTCCCGCGATCAGGCTGTACACGTCAGCCGGCGACGCGGGCTTTTCGTCCTTTACATCCATGTATAACTTCTTCAGCAGTGCTATATAATCATCGGGTGTTTCGCCCCTCTTTTTCTTTTTCGGTTTACCGCCAGTCCCCTCCTCTTCAGGGGTGATCGCTGATTTAAACGCGTCCCAGTCCGCAAGTCGCCCGGCATCCAGCTTCATTGCTGCGCCATGGTACCTGCTCTTTCGTATGTTCTGCAGGAGTCCCTTCTGTGAATCGCTCAATGGCGGGTCACCCATAACAGAAAGGACTTCATCAGGCGTTGCCGGGTAAGAGCCGGTAAGCTGCGTATAGTAGATCACGTATTTTTCAAGCAGGGTAACGCGCATCGCCTCGCGCATCCTCCGTGCCTCCTTTATGCGGAGCTCCGGTGAAACCAGCCGCCTGATGAACGCGTCCGAAAGATAAACAAAACCGTCCTCGGACTCGCCTGAAGCCGCGTAAACAGTCCGCATGTACCTGTAGTCCGCCTCGTCAGCCATGCACCTCCTCTTCCCGAGCGCGGTTGCAGCAACAATCTCTGCAGCCTTAACCGAGTTCGAAATGATTACCGTGCCGTCGGGAAGCGTGAGCAGCACTGAATTTATCCGCCTGTCCGCTGTGAAGATGTACTCCGCGTCAATCCCCCCTATCTTCACGGTTTTTTTCTCTGCCCTGTACGTCTCCTGGAAATACCTCCTGTACGCCGCGACCGTGGTGTTAAAAAGCGCGGGCACTTTAAGCCTGAAGACCAGTGTCACGTCGCTCCCCTCGATAATAAAGGGGTCAGACCCTGTTACCGCAGCCTCTGCTATCACCGAATCGTAAAAGGCCCTGGCCTCTTTATTCTCCCTGAGCGCCAGCTGTGTCATGATCTTCTGCTTGAGCATAAAGTCCGAGGCGCGCATGGTAAAGCGCTGGTGCACCGCGCCTCCCACCTCTTCAATGTAATCGAAGAAGTCCAGCCCCTTTGACAGGCCGGAAAAATGTATGTAGTAAAAATCATGCGGCGCGTACTTATCAAGGGGAAAGAGTTTGTACTCGCGCCCCTTAAGCATGTCATTAAAAGGGTGTGACCTGACATCGGGCCCCTTCAGCTTTGAGGGGTCAACGTCCCTTTTTCCGTTGTCCGCCGGCCTTATTGTATCAAGCTGCAGCGATTCCCGGATCGCGAGCCCCCCTGACATGATCGAGTAGAGATCAATATTTTCCCGGGCAAAGTCCCTGCGGTCATTGTATTCAAGTGCGTATTTATTGTAGTCCGATGGTTTTATGCCATAGACCCGTTCCAGGAAATCCAGGATCTCGGAAGAGTAGCCAAGGCTGTCGCCGCCCATGAGTTCAATCCCGAAAAGCCTGTCGGCGATCTCCTGCTTTCTGTCAGCCGCACCTGCAGCACCGGAACCGCTGTATAGTGCAAGCATCATTACTGCAGCCAGGGTAAAGAATATTCTGCGGGTCATAAAGATTCCTCGTTGATTAGTATTCAGGCAGAGCATAACTCTGCCACAGCGCTTTAATTATGTCAAGGAATATGATTTTATCTTGACCGGGATGGTAATGTGATGTTATACTAATAAAGCTCCCTGTACCTCTCCCCGGAAGGGGCACAGCAGGATAATGATAATTGTTTTAAATGATATTGAGTATGTTATAGTAATGGTAAGAAATAAGTGATGGTCTCGTGCCCCCTCCGGGGGACAGCAGGCTGTGCAGTCAGGGGAACTGCAGCATTAAATGTTATTGAGCGCATCATAGAGGTTACAAATGAGACAATATCTGCAAAGTAACATTTACGTGCCCCCCCGGGGGGACAGGGGGCGGGAAAGTAACCGATCGGAAAAAAGATCAAATCTGTTCCTCTGCATCATCATGCTCACCTGTGCCCTCACCACAACCTCATGTTCCCTGCTGAAAAGCTTTCTTATCCCCGAGCCAACCGGGCTGAAGGCATATGAAGGAAAATGGTATGTCATTGCAGCACTCCCGAACAAGTTTGAAGAGGGGCTTATATGCACAACCTCGGTTTTCAGGTACAATGAAGACGGGACACTGACCGTTACAAATTCCGGCAGGGAAAGGAGCGGCAGCGGGAAGGTTAAGTCCTTCACAGCAAAGGCATGGCTTCCGGATAAAAACAAACCCGATACATTCAGGGTGCAGATATTCTTCACAATGACCCGGGACTATAAGCTTGTGTACATGTCAGATGACAATTCCTGCGCCATACTCGGTTCACCGGCAAAACGCCAGATGTGGATACTCAGCCGCACCCCTGTACCGGACGAAGAGACAACAGCGATGCTTATAAAAACCGCGGGGGACAGCGGCTACAACATCTGGAGAATTGTCAGGATTGACCAGTCCTGCGGCGAGTAGATAACCGTATCCTGACACCCGGAGATTTGAGGCAGTAACAGGTTCTTACAGGACAACTTCCACCAGGGTGTGATATTAATGAACAATGAAAAAAGATTCCAGAAGGGATCATACCTCTTTATCGAAGGGGACGATGAGAGCGGAGCGGTATACCTTGTAAAAAAAGGGAGGGTGCGCCACCACTGCACATCACCCGGACTATCCGCTGCGCTCACGGATGCCGGTGAAGGTGATTTTATAGGATTCATTTCAGCCTTTTCGGGAAGGCCGCGTCTCAGCAGCGCAGTGGCAGTTGTGGATACAGCGGCTGTCCGTATCGAAAGCGAGAGCCTTTTTACAATGCTCGCGGAAAAAAAAGAGATCGCCATGAAGATCATGAATTCATACTCCCAGGCACTGCAGAAATATGACCACGTGCTCATGGGGATCAAACCGATCACCCTGCTCTACCCCCGGAACATGAGCCTCATGCGTCTTGGCGAATACTACATGGACAAGGGGGACAGCACCCTTGCCCTGTATATCTTCAACAGGTACATCCAGCTCTACCCTGACTCGGAAAACCTGGAAGAGGTTGAACAGCTCATAGATGACCTGGAGCCGGGTGCGGCAGTGGAGACGTACACGCCGGATGAAAAGGGTAAACTTTTCTACAGCGATAAATCAGTTGTTTTCTGCGAACACGAACCCGGGGACCTGCTCTACTTCATTGAAGAGGGACGCGTCAAAATAATCAAGCAGAGCAAAAACGGCGACATGCTCCTTGCGGTGCTGGGCGAAGGTGAGATCTTCGGCGAGCTCGCGCTGATCACAAGTACGCCAAGGAGCGCAACCGCCATAAGTTTCGGCGGGCTCAGGGTAACACCGGTCGACATGGACATGTTCAGCGGGATGCTGTCGAAGTCCCCGGAAATAATCAGGAAGATCATCACATCGATAAGCCAGAGGCTCTGGTTCAACCACGTGCGCCTGAGCCAGATGAGCTACAGGAAACCGGTCACGCGGATCTTCGCGTTCCTTGAAACAAAGCTCATGGAGGACGGGGTATCGCTTAAACGCAAAACGCAGCACCAGTTCCAGTTCGGGCTTGATGAGCTTATTGAAATGAATGAACTGAACACCGGAAGCAACATGGAGGAGATCGATGAACTTGTGGGCTGCAGGTGGCTCTCTTTTAATTTCGGCACAATTACAGTCCTCAACCCCCTGGAATTCACCGCGGACGTGCAGATGTACAAGCAGAGAGACAGCATCCCGTCGGCCAGAAAAGTATCGCTCATCCGTGCAGCTGTTTACGCAGACCTCGCGGAACAGCCATATAACACGCTCATGCCTTCCGCGTCACCCGGTACGGGTAAAGATGAGCCCCGCGGGTCAGTTGATCCCGAAATCGCGGGGATAATTCCCCTGCTTAATGATGAGGACCCTTCAAAGCGGGCAGATGCCGTCATAAGGCTGGGCAGCCTTGGGGAAAAGGCACGGGATTCAGTCCACCTCCTTGAAAAGTGTTTAGGCGACGGGGAAAAGATCATCCGGAAAAACGCGGCCAGGTCAATACTAAACATCCTGCCGCCCGATGAATCATTCAGGCTGTTCAGGGATGCAGTGACCGCTGACAGCCAGGAGATACGCAGTGCGGCTGTTTCAGGTCTTGGTGAACTGGAGATTAAGGACAGGTCGGGCATTATCGACCTGCTTGCCAGGGCGCTCGATGACGGTTCAGCCATAGTCAGGGCCGGGGCCGCGCGGAGCCTGGGATACATTGGTCCGGATGCAGGCGGAACCGCCCCGAACCTGATACGGCTCCTTGGCGACAGCGACAACTCGGTCAGGATACTTGCTGTTAATGCGCTTGAAAAAATAACCGGACACGGCGGGTACCTGGGCGAAGTAATCACCTCGATTAAAAAAGTATTAAAGGATGATGCCGATAGATTTGTAAAGAATGCTGCAAGGGACGCGCTCATAAAGCTCAACAGGCGGAAGAAAACGGATCAGGTCTAAGGAGTTAAGTTATGGAAATAATTGATCTTTCGGAAGAATATGAAAATACCTACTGCAGGTGCCTTGAAGACTGGTCTCCCGGGATGGATGAAGCCGGTGATTACAAAAAGTTATGGCTTGAAAAAAAGAAGAAGCAGGGCCTGCGCGTTAAACTGGCAAAAGATGAACAGGGTAAAATCGTCGGGATGATCCAGTATATCCCCATAGAACATGCGCCAGTCACAGGCAGCGGCCTGTATTACATATACTGCATCTGGGTACACGGCCATAAAGAAGGTGTGGGGAACAGGCAGAAGAAGGGAACAGGCACACTGCTTCTTGAAGCAGCGGAAAAGGACTGCCGCGATCTGGGCGCTACCGGTATGGCCGCATGGGGGATCATGCTCCCGTTTTTCATGAGGTCGCGATGGTTTAAAAAGCACGGGTTCAAAAGAGCGGACAGGGACGGGATGATCGAGCTGGTCTGGAAACCTTTTACTCCCGGCGCTGAACCGCCGCGCCTGCTTAAAATGAAAAGGAAACCCGCAGCCGTTAAAGGAACTGTAACAGTTACATGCTTCAGGAACGGCTGGTGCCCGGCACAGAACATGTCGTGCGAACGGATAAAAAGGGCCGCGGCTGAATACAGCGATCATATTAAATATACAGAAATTGATACTGATATAAGAGATAACCTGGATGAATGGGGTATAGCTGACGCGATCTTCGTTGATGACAGGATAGTACCCACAGGCTCCCCCGTGACTTGTATTCTCTTTCAGGGCGCTTCACCTCGTTCCAGAGGATGCCCATCAGCACCATTCGCCTGTCCGTACCGGAATAAATGTTCTCGTTCCTGTAATACAGCGCGCCCAGGAGAACACTGTCATATCTTCCGCTTCTCTCTTTGCTGAAATAGCTGAGAATCGGGGGAACATAGAGCTCCCATGATTTATCCTGAAGTGACTGGTAGTACCACAGGGGTAAAATCCTGCTGTGAAATCCGCCGTCATCATTATCAGATCCCGCAAGCCAGAAGAGCGCATCGTAATGAAAGCTTTCCAGTGTCCTGCCTTTTGTATAGCTGATCAGCGCGCCCCATGCCAGCCGCATCTTCCTGACTTCAGGCGAGATATCAAATTCAGCCAGTGAAAACAGGAAATCGTATTCATTGCTCACATACGTTCCCTCCCTGTACATGGTGTGGTCATACAACATGAGTATGTTCCTGTGCTCATAACCGGGATCGGCGTACCAGTATATTCCCGCAATAAATCCTGAATTCCGGTCTTTTCCGCTGCTGAAATATGTAAGAAGCAGGGGCAGTGCAAGACTCGACTCCTCGCCGCCATGCCACATGTAAAACGGAAGGAACATGGACGATCCGCCTGACTCATCTCCTGTCTCCCAGTCTATGATGCCTAATATGTTCCTGTACCTGACATCCCGCTTCTGCGATGCATAGAACAGGGGAAATATGAAGAACCTGCTGTAATCTGTGTCAGTGCACCTGTCGATCATCCCCAGCAGGTTCCAGTGTGTATAGTTCCCCTCTGTATTCCTGTAGAAAACGGGAAGAATGGGGAGCATCAGTGTCGATGAATCTGTTGATTCCGGATTCTCTACTGTTGTTTTTTTTAAATACATGTGAAACGGAGACACTGATATGTTCTCTTTAAGTTCAAGTCCGTTTTCGCCAGTCACGGTAGTTTCACCGTAATAGTATAGCGGGATGACCGGTGCGAAGAATGTGTATGATCCGCCGTCTACACCTGAACTTTCATGCAGGTAGTATAACGGGTTTATCCTGTAGCCGTAGTCTTTAAATTCAAGGAAAGCCAGGGGAACAAGCCAGAAAGTTTTTAAACTGCCCTCCCTGTTATTAGTGAAGTCAACAAGCCATGCGATATTCGTATGGGTTCCCTCTATGCTGTCATTACTCCTGAAAAACAGGGGCAGCAGCGGGAAGAAGAAATTGGAGTAGAGTTCTTTGCCTGTTCCGTTTTCAATCACTTTCCGTCTTCCGAACAGGGGCGTTATGACCTGTACGGATGTGTCTGTATCCGTCTCCTTCCATGCCGCGAATAGCGGGAACACGTGAGTATAATAATCACCGTTCGCGTATTTGTTGAGTATATAAACCGGCGGAACTATGGAGGTGTATCCGTCACTCCCTGCGCGCCACATGTAAAGGGGCAGCAGCCAGAACCTTTCGAGTGATTCCCTGCCGTATACCGTGATCCATGAATAGTCCAGGAGCCACAGAAAGTTTCTGTGCCCCCCTATAGTATCAACGCTGTGATATGTAAGGGGAATAAAAGGCATCCACCAGAGGTAACGATCCTCTTTCCCCCCGGTCCAGTGAGACTTGCTTACAAACAGGGGGTTAACCCACAATGATTTGCCGGAATCCGCTGAATGATCGGCTGAATGGTACAGGAGCAGCGGCAGGACAATCTGGAATGAATTATTATCTTTATATGATCCTCCCCAAGTGGAGAGCAGACAGCATGATGATTTTTTATAGTAGTCCCTGTCACCCATAGATACAAAGGCGAAGCGTAAACAGGACCGGTAGTAATAATCGCCGTCAATTTCATTTTCTATCAACGGCATGCAGCTTGTGTACGACCTGTTGTCAACCTTGCTTTTAATGCTGTAATAGAACAGGCAGCTTGTTGATTTATACTTCGGGTAGTCTATGTACTTTAAGCCGAGGCACGAAGTTGAATAATGATTCTCCCATTTTTCAACTTCCATGACCGGGCTCTGGACAGTATATTTTTCCTCTTTTTCGCTGCCGAAGAGTTCATGCTCGCCCTCATCAAGGTCATTCCATGAACGATGCGGCTGCTGGGCATACAGTATGTTCATGTGAACAAGAACGATTAAGGCACACGCATATAATATAAATCTTTTCATTTCTACTCTCCCCGAGCAGAATCCGGAAAAAGAACAAAAGAATTGTTATAAATATAAAATAATACCAGGCCTGTTTCAAATTTTTTGTAAATTATGCAGGGGTGTTTGGGGGATATTTTTACAGCTATATTATTTTAAATTAAAAAAAAGTACTGTAATAATCATGGATTCAGTGCCGGAATAAGCGGATTCGAACCGGCAATCAGAGCTTCGACAGCTGAAGCAGCAATAAAGGTAATTATATCAAACCGGGCCGGATGCCATATATAGCAGACATCCAGCCCGTTCCTTCACCTAGTTCTCAATCACAAAAAATTCGGTACGCCTGTTCTTTCTTCTTCCATCTGCCGTCTTGTTAGATGCAACAGGTTTGGTCTCGCCGTAACCAACGGCGTTCAGCCGGCCGGCGCTGATCCCCTGTTTTATCATGTACTCAACCACTGCGTCGGCCCTGCGCTCCGATAGTTTCTGGTTGTGTTCTGTTCCGCCGCTGGAATCGGTGTGTCCCCGGATCTCCAGTTTAAGTGAAGGGTTCTTTTTCATCTCTGTTATAATACCGTCAAGGATGTTGAGCGATTCCTTTTTCAGGTAGGCCTTGTCCACCTCGAAATGGATGTTGTCTACAACGATACCCTTCCCCTTCTCTATTTTATCAAGGTCAATATCGATCTTTTCATCCTGCCGCGATATGATCGCCTTGTCGGGCAGGTAGCCGGTCGAATCCGCGGTCAGCTCAACGTCATCCATGTCCGGGACATTAATTTCAGTCTCTTTCCCCTTGATCTTCACCTTCTCGTTATATATGACCTTGCCCTTATGCCACTTTTTCACCTCTACTGTTGCAGGGATCGGGTTACCATCTTTATCCTTCACAGTGACCCTGATCCTGCGCATGGGCATTTCTTTATCCTTATCCCTGTCAGGCTCCTTGTTCACCTTGTCCAGTTCCTTTATCTCATCTTTGGTAGGAGTCTCATTTTCATTGATCCTGTTGTACGGGTCATAGTACCCGTCGCCCCCCTCGACTATTTTGGGGTAGTAGTCAGTACCAACAGCGTAGATGTAGTTGCCCGCGGGGAGAAACATGATCCCGTTGGAGGCCGAAATCTGTGAAGGCCCGCCGGGGAACTGCGGGCTGTAGTCCCACATCTTTGAACTGTCGGTCATGTTGAACGCCTCCAGTTTTGTCCAGGGGATGTTCCGCCCGCCTATGTTCTTCTCGAACCCGGTCGCCACATATATCTGGTCCCTTATGGTGACAAAATATGGCGAGGCCTTATCACCAAAGTGCATCCTCTTGAGTTCCTTCCCTGTTTCAGGATCAAGCATCGATACATCGCCGTTGCCCACAGTGAGTATCAGCGACCTCTCTGTAAATGACGGGTTGGATGTAATAAACGCGCCGCAGTCCACGGACCACAGTGACTCACCTGTCTTTATGTCGATCGCAGTAACCATGTTCCCCGACGCAAAGTATATGCGGTTCCTGTATACCAGCGGGGCAAAAATCCTGTGGGGTGAGTTCATCTTTTTTACCCACACCACACTGCCGGTGTCTGACTGCAGGCAGTATATGGAATAAATATTTGTGCTGTAATCCATTGATGAAGTGAAAATCAGGTTATCGTAGAATGACGGGAACTGGCTCCAGCTCTTGATGTCGCTGTTATTCCACAGCATGTGGCCGTTTACAATCTCGCGCGAGACCAGTTCATTGCGCGTCCCGTAGTATATCACGTCGCCGACAATGACCGGGTCCGAGTATATTCCATCGACCTGCGCATATGTCGATTTGTCCCCCTTGTAGCTGCCGGTACTTTTTACGATATCACCGCGGTCCAGGCCTTTTGTTTCATCAACTTTCAGGTTGGCATCATCCGACCTCATGCCTGTCCTGGCCCAGATGATCTGTCCGGAATTTTTGTCAATGCAGTATATCGCGATGTTATCAGTTATAAACAGCCTGTCCCCCTTCACAAGCGGGTACTTGCTTTTACCGAATACCTTTGTCGAGCTCCTGAACTGCGATGAGACCTGCCTCAGGTCGACCTTCCAACGCAGCCTGCCTGTCTCCTCGTCAAGACAGTAGACATTCTTTGCAATATCCAGGAAATATATTCTGCCGTCAGAGATTACGGGATTGAACGCTGTATTTGCCGCTTCAAAGAGCCATTTCAGGTTGCCGTTCTTCACGGTAATCTCATCGTTGTTGCCTGTATAATAAATATTCCCCTTGAAAACAGGCCAGTCATCAGCTGAAAGAGCGGTTGCGCAGACGATAATGATAAACATGAATTTAATCTTGCGAAGCATACGGTCCCTCCGTGGAACATGAATGGATAATCACACCATACTGGTAGAGTTTTTCAAGAATTAAATTATGTAACAGTGCATAATACTCCCTTTATCGAAGGCCGGCTCCTGTCGCTCCATTTACGGTCTTAACCTGACCTGAATTTAAAATCCTCCGGCCTGTCGGCCACCTCCGACGTACAAGGACGTACTAGTGTCGGCGGGCGCATGGATGCGCAGGAGACGACCTTTGGTAAAGGAGGGTTTAAATACAATATTTAGCAATGCCTGTTTATGTTATAAAATCCCCCCTTTATCAAAGGGGGGATTTGAATGTTCAGGTAATTTAAAGTTCAGCAATGAACATTATATTTAATGAATCTCAAATCCTCCGGCCTGCTTCTACCCGCATTTACGTTCCCGGACCCCTGTTCCCATAGGGGCTTGATCCGGATCTGCTCCGGAATTTGCCCCTGACCCATAAAGTTGTTTGACATTATTATATATGGATCTTAGATTAATTTTATCAACAATCATCCGGCTGAAAGGTAAAAACATGCGTAAAATAGCAATTATTGCAGTAATCATCGCGGGTCTCACTGCATCATGTACTACATTTGAAAAAGACCTCTATTTTAAAACTACCAAAGGATTCAAAAAAAATATAAGGGTTGCGTTAATCCCGTTTGAAGACGCTTCAGGCGTAGCCAATTCCGGGGTAAATGTTTCTGACGCAATAACCAACGAACTGATCAAGATCCGCGAATGGGATATTGTCGAGAGGACACAGATTTCAAAGATAATCAGGGAGCAGGCCTTCGAAGCAACGGGCATGACAGAGAAAGATTATGCGAAACTGGGCAAGATTGCAAATGTCGATTACTTCATAACAGGAAGCCTGGGGCAGTACGACTGCTACGTTGATAAAAAGAACGAGGCAAGGATCAGGATAACAATCAACATCAGGTTTATAGATACTGTCACAGGGAAAGTAATCGGTACTGGCAGGTACGTTTACAACACGAACAAGAACTACCTGCGAAGCTGCTGCCTTGTAAGCTGGGTCTTCATGCTGATGCCGGAAGACACAATCGACAAGGAACTTACAAAGGTAGCCAAAGCCATTGTACAGGACATGAAAGAACACCTTGAGCTTGAAATTCCCCGGACAGAAGAACAGAAATAAAATTTAATGCTGACCATGCATCATTCAAAGCCGTGTGGTCAGCATATATAAAAACTGATAATCTCTCTTTTTGCAAGCCTCATTACCTTTTCAGAAACATTCCTGTGCAGCAGGTGATCTATCCCCTGCCTGCAGTGGTTCCCGACAACAACCAGGTCAACATTGAGTTTTTCCGCCTTTTCGACTATAATTCCCGCGGGATCTCCCACTTCCACAAGGGGCTGAATATCGCTGAAAGGACCTGATAAAGCCTTTATGTATTCATCAAGCCTGATTATTGTATCCTTGCATGCCCTGTCCCTGTACTGTTCCCATAAGGGATAAGCGTCGGCATACAGGGAGACCCTGGATATATCCTGGATCACATGAATAATGAAGAGCTGCGCATCCTTGCACTTTAAACGGGAGAAGACCCTTTCTGTGATGTCTCCCGGGTTTTCAGTGAGATCCACTGCCAGTAAAATAGTTTTTATATTCATGATGCTCCCCCTTTAAGGCAACCTGTATTCGTTTATTGTCTTTTCGATCAGCGCGCTTGTTTCGCTGTTGATTTCCTCAAGTTCAAAACCGTTAAGGTAAAAACTGGTATTATCCTCATCCGGCCGGGACCATTTGCAGTTCGCCTTGAACTCAACATAATTTTTTTTGTCCTTATTCTTTATATCCGGCTGGAGTTTCATCCTGAGTTTATAAATCCTGTCCGTTTTTATGGCAGCCTCTGAAATAATCATCATCCCCTTTGGAGAAAGGTCTATGACAAATCCCAGGAACTCTCCATCTTCGAACACCCGAAGATAAAACATAAGGTACATACGCTTGTTTTCCCGTGCTGCATGTTTCATATCTCATCACTCCGTAATATAGACTTAATAAACCTGAAAATCACCATTTCCATTTCCCTGGTTATAATATACTCCGGGCAAAGTGTATTTCAAAATATTGTGAGAAATTCTTAGAGAAAAGATATTAAAATAAAAGACGCAATTTGATGTATTGAGCAGTATTCAGCGGTAGGGATAGTATTCTGCATCATCAGGCGAGGGGGTAGCTCACACCTGGCACCATCGTACCAGGTGTGTATAGATACTCCTAGAGATCCATAACCTTGAGCTGGTTAACGAAAGCGGTAGCATCTATTTCGTTTTTAAGGAATTTATCAAACACTGCTCTTTCAACAACATAGAGTTTATTGGTGCTGTTCGAGAATTGAACCGCAACACCTATGTAACCATAATGGTTAAGAGTCTGTTCAATGTAGGTATAACCGCTTAATAAAACGACAGAGAGTGTATCCATGTCATCAGGTGCGACCTGTTTATTATAGATTGTATAAGCTATGCCGTTCTTGTTTACTGTGGGATATGAAAAATAATCTGCGAAAGTTGTGCTGGATGAACTGCTGCTGCCGCTGCTGCCTGTTGATGCACAACCGGACAGAAAGAGAAGACCAGCCAAGGATGCCACTACAGCTAAAGAAAATATTTTTTTCAAAGTATACCTCCATTTGTTATTGCGGATTCCTGGTAAAATCCTGCGCATTAAAAAAGTGGCAAAAAACTGTTCGCCACCATTAACTCTACTTGCATTAAAAATTAACTAATATTGTGAATTCGTCAAATCATTTTTTTAACGCGTGTATATTAAAACGGCACATATAACTTATTGTATATAAACCGGCATCATACCTTGAAGTAATCAACCCTGCCCTTGAGCGTTTCGGACATTCCTGATATTTCCTGTGCCATCGATGCCATCTCCTCTGCCGCGGAAGCGATTGACTGGGTCATCTCGTTGATGCTGGCAGTGGCCCGTACAATCTCCTCTGTTGAAACAAGATGTTCCGAGGTCGCATTCCTTATCTCCTCGGTCTTGATCTTGACCACGTCCGATACCTGGGTCATCTCATCACGCGCTTCAAGCTGTTTTCCGGTATAATCTTTTATAGAATTCATCATACCGGTGACTGATTCAACACCGTGAATTATCTGGCCTATATTCCTGCTGGTTTCATTAAGATTTGACATCCCCTTAATGATCTCCGCATCATTCTGCTTGATCAGCCTGTCGATCTCTTTTATGCTGCCCGCGGTTTCGTCGGCAAGCTTTGAAATTTCATCCGCAACAACCGCGAATCCCCGTCCCGCTTCACCTGCACGGGCTGATTCAATCGCAGCGTTCAGTGAAAGGAGGTTGATCTTGTCCGAAATATCATTTATTATCTGTATGATGTTATTTACCTTCTGCGAACTATCGTTGATCTTCTTCATGCTGTCATTCATCAGCTGCAGCGAATTCTCACCTGTCCTTGCACTGTCGGACATGCTGTTTGCCAGAACCTGTGATTCCCTCGCCTTGGCATCCATACCGTTTATAAGCCCGGAAAGATCATCCATCCGGGAAACCATCTGTGACAGTTTGTCGAACTGCACCTTTGTCATATCCGCGATGAATTCCATTCCCGCAGAGAGCTCTTCGGTTGTGGCATTGACCTCCTCTACTGAAGATGCCTGGTTCTGCGCGTTGTCCGAAAATATATTTGTACCTGAAGAAAGTTCATTGGCCACGCCTGTCATCTCGGCTGAAATCCTTTTCATTTCAGATATAACATCGCGTATGCGTCCCACGAACCTGTTGAAGTTAACCGAGAGTTTAGCCAGCTCATCCTTCCCATCCTCGTCAAGGGTCTTTGTGAGGTCACCTTCACCCTCCGCTATGTCCTTGAACCTCCTGTTAAGCCTTCCCAGCCGCACCAGCACCGTATTTTTAATAACCGAATAAAAAATAATCATAAAGAGCGCACCCACCAGGAGCAGTACAGCCGTCTGGTAGCCGAACAGCTTCTGTTTAAGCCCGCTGATCACGCCGGCATCCTTACCTATAAAAAGCATACCTGCGATTTTACCCTCATTCCCCTTGAGCGGCATATATGCTGTATAAAAAAGCTTTCCCTGTATTGTCGCTTCACCAAAATAATTCCCGCCGTTTTTCAATACTGTATCAAGTATGGCCTTGTGCTCCATCTTTGTGCCAACAAGCCTCTTGCCGTCTGCAACAAGAGATGTGGCAATCCTCTCATCGCCGTAGAATACAGTAACGTCACAACCCAGAAGCCGCTTCTGCTCATCGGGAAAAACATTGCTGCTCAGTATATAACCGGTCGAAAGTGCGCCGATAACTCTTCCGTTATCAAAAACAGGGGATGTTGCCTTGATTATAAGCCTGTCTGCAGTCCCCTCTTCACACCCGGCTGTCTTTTCACCCTTAAGAGCATTGCGGATAGAAACCTGGTCGATTACACTGTCCCCGAATTTCTCAGGTGCGTGCGCCCTTACAAAAACCTTACCATTCTCATCAGTTATAACAAAGTAATTAAGCCCGATTGACTTCATTGCGGTCTGACCGTATTCGGCAGCACCTTTACGGTCACCTGCCTTGAAAATGTTGATCATCATAGAAGATCCGCTGAGCCAGTCACTTGCAGAAGAAGCAGTCTCCTCCATCACTGTAACATTCCTGCGGAGAACTTCCGCCCTGGTCTGAACTTCATTATTCATGTAATCGCCCAGGACAATGTTTATAACAACCACCAGGCTCACAGAAACCGTAACAAGAATTACACCAATCAGTCCCAGGGCCATAACGAGAAGTTTCGTGGAAATTTTAAAGTTATTCATCAAGCTTGTTTTCTTTTTCATGATTTTTCCCATATACTATTAATTATACTATTTATTGTACAATATATTGTAAATACCGGCCATGGTGAATCCCGCAATTTACCGTTGATGTACAAACCAAAATATACGCTTTACCTGTTTGTCAAATACTTGTCCGTTCATTTTGAATATGGAGCAATATTCAAACGGTTTCAATATTTATTAGCGCAAAAACACAAATTTTTCACTTATGTCAGAAAGATACGACGCGCCTTTATTAAGCGGCATAAATACATCTGAACAGGTAATATTATTAATTGCCGCATTACAGTCTGTTCATGCCCCGGGAACACCTTGACAAAAACAATGAATGTGCATAAATTAACGTAGAACATGCAGATACCAGGAGGCATCATGGCGAAAAAATCCAGGAGCGATGTAATATTTGATGACCGCGACTTCCCCATAAGCGTTGTGCGAAAGGCCTTTTTCCGGGGCCTGGGCATGGACCCCGATGACCTTAAAGACAAACCGCTCATAGCAATTGCCTCTTCGCGTACTGAAATAAATCCCGGCCATGTTAACCTTGATACGGTTGCAGCCCGTGTCAAAGAGGGGGTGTACGCCGCAGGGGGTGTGCCCTTCGAGTTCAATGTGCCCGCACCATGCGACGGCATGACCGAGGGACACGACGGTATGCGTTACGTGCTTGCACAGAGGGATCTTATTGCAGACATAATTGAAACACATATACGCAGCATGAGGTATGATGCTGTGGTCTTTATCGCAAGCTGCGATAAAATAATTCCGGGTATGATCATGGCCGCAGCGCGCCTTGACCTGCCGTCAATATTTGTTACCGGCGGCCCGGGCTGCTGGCAGATCAGGTATTCTCCGTCAATGAATGGAAGTGTTGACCATAAATCCTACACAAATCCCTTTGACAAAATACACACATCAACTCCTGCAACATGCGGGGCCTGCGAACTCATGGGTACAGCAAACACCATGCAGTGCCTTGTCGAGGCCATGGGCCTGTGCCTTCCCGGCACTGCAAACATACCCGCGGTCCATACCGACAAGCTGATCTTCGCGCGCAGGGCCGGCATGCGCATTGTCGCAATGTCGCAGGAGGGGCTCAGTGCCCGCATGATACTTACGCGCGACGCGCTTGACAACGCGCTCATGGCAGACCTGGCCATAGGCGGGTCAACAAACACAGCGCTCCATTTACCCGCCATTGCACACGAGCTTGGAATTGACTACCCCATTGACCGGTTTAACGACTTCAACAGAAAGATCCCCACACTCTGCGCAATATCGCCCAGCGGGCCTTACGGCATAGTGGACCTGTACATTGCGGGCGGCATGCCCGCGGTCATGAAGGTGCTTGAAAACGACCTCAACACCGGTTCCATGACGGTTACCGGGAAGACAGTAAAAGAAAACCTGCTCTTTGCCGTGATAAGGGACGAAAAGGTAATTCCGCCGCGTGACCGGCCCCACCTTCCCGAGGGTGGCACCGTAATCCTGAAGGGGAGCCTTGCGCCCGAAGGCGCGGTTGTGAAACAGTCCGCGGTTCATCCGGACATGAAGGTTTTCTCGGGCCCGGCACGCGTCTTTGACAGCGAAGCCGATGCGCTCAGGGCCATAAGGGAGAAGAGACTTAACGAAGGCGAGGTCGTTGTGATACGCTACGAGGGGCCAATAGGGGGGCCGGGAATGCCCGAAACACTGGCAGTGACGATGGGGATTGAACTTGCAGGTTTCAAAAAAGTGGCCCTGATCACTGACGGACGGTTTTCCGGTGCAAGCGCCGGGCCATGCATTGGCCATGTGTCACCCGAAGCTGCAGCGGGCGGGCCGATTGCTCTTGTGCGCGACGGAGATATAATCCGCATCAGCATACCGGGCAGGTCCCTTGAACTAGATGTGCCGGCAGATGAACTGGCAAGACGCAGGTCGGACTGGAAACCCGTTGTGCTGGATATTCCCCCGGGCTACATGAAAAGGTACGTTAAACATGTGGGTTCAGCGGCAAAGGGGGCAGTCCTGGAATAACCGGGGCCCCGGTCTATTCAACAAGCTCGCTGCCGTCAGGAAATATGATCTCACCCGCTTCTGCAAGCCTGCAGGCAATGGTAAGTATCCTCTCCTGGCAGCAGATGACATCATCCATCCGCACAGGGCCCATGTAGTCCATGTCCTCTTTTAAAAGTATGGCGGCCCTGTTAGACATGTTGCCGAAAATTTTATCCTGCATCTTTGCGCTGGCCCCTTTAAGAGCCATCGCCAGGTCTCTGGTATCAACCTCGCGGAGTATCTTCTGGATGAAACGGTCAGCCATATCCGCAAGCTTCTCAAAATCAATACCCTCAACTTCCGAATTTACGTCTCCAGCGCGGTGAGCATGCCCCTCACCTTCCGCGCCATGCACGCCGCCAACCCCGGTCCGGGCATTCACATTATCGTTCCAGTATGTTTCCCAGAGGTCTATATCTTTCCCGAGAAAAACACTGAGTTTTTCAGCTATAAGCCTTGTGTTGTCGCCGGCCTGGATCCCCAGCACTCCCTGAAGAATAATGACTGCTTTCAGCAGGTTAATACCCCTTGAATAGCATGAAAGCATGAATGCACTCAGTACCTGATGCACTATGGCCGGATCCGTACCATCTACAACAAGCAGCAGGCCTTTCTTCATCATGGGATCTTTAATTGCATCAAGGTCATCCTCAAGTGCCAGGAGCCCCATCCTGCGCGCCCTTTCTGAAAGTGTAATGATTGAAGCAATGAGCTCTACGCACTGCTTCTTTTTACTGCGATGACACCTGATCCTGTCGAAAAACTCCGGAGAATATGACATTCCGCACCTCGCGGCTGATTTATGGTTCAGAAATGCTGAACTTCCGGTTAAATGTACAAACCCGTTCAGGAATAATCAAAAAAATGATATGACCGGTGCAGCATTTTTTAATGTTCTATTTCTTATAAGACATCCCTTACATTTACCCGGTTTATTTCAGGGATTTTGCCTGCCTGCGCGCAAGAAATTCATTGAGAAAATCTATCGCGTCCCTGACTGCCTGTTCAAAAGGTTTTCCGACATATATGTCGAAATGATCAATGTCATACTTAATGCTGCGGACATAATGCGCCCTTGAGGCTGCTTTGTATGCAGCGCGGGGCGGAACAGTCGCATCTTTTGCTGCAACCTGCACAAGAAGCGGCATTTTAAGCATCCATGCCCATCTTCCGGGGCTGTAAAAGGCTATGGATAAAAATATCCTGGCCGCAATCCTCTCATCAGGAACATAGCCGTCCGGGTAGAGCCTCCTGATCCCTTCCACTGCTCCCGGCGCTGTCAGTGCTGCAAGTGAACCGGGTTCACCGGCTGCGGGAACATAAAAGACCCTGCCGAAATAGGAGTAGAAAAAATCCTTTAAACCTGCCATGGCCAGTCTGGCTGACTGCCTTAATCCCGCTGACAATGCAGCTGAAATCCCGCTCACAAACGGCACCTGTGCGATCACTGCTGCAATTTTATTGTCCCATGCCGCTGTCCTCATTACATGGCCGCCGCTGAATGACGTACCCCAGAGACAGATGCTATCCGGATCGATCTCCTCTAATGACCGGGCGTACTTCACTGCTGCACGCCAGTCACGGAGCTGCTTTTTTATGCTGATCAGCTGGCGCGGTGTGCCGCTGCTCCCGCCAAAGTGACGGTAATCAAATACTATCACCGCGTACCCCGCCTTTGCGAAACGTTCAGCATAAGCGTCAAGCCGGAGCTCCCTCTGGCCGCCGAAACCGTGGGCCATAACAACACATGGATACGGGGATTTAACCCTGCCCGCCGGCCTGTAATACCACGCGGCGCATGTATCATCGCCTGACCTGAATTCAACATCCTCTCTCTTTATCATAATACCGTCACCCGGATTAACCTTTTTTTTATCTACCCGGCACTCTTTCAGCAATAAGCCGGGATACTTAAATTTACAACATCTGCCTGCATGACCCATAAGCTGACGAACGGAGTGTATTTCACATTACCCGCTCCACAGCAGGAAACCACACCCCGGATGAATCGCGCTGATAATCATTATAGTATTGACAAACACGGAGCGCAAGACATTTATGCAGATGAACATGTTTCGTATAAAACCTGAAATTCGCATAAGATAAATCATATGATTATTGACGCCCATACACACATATACCCCGATTCTGTTGCAGGCAGGGCAATCAGCACCATCGTTGAAAAAGGTGGCGGCAGGGTTGTACACTTCACCGATGGGACTTTAAACGGTCTGCTTGATTCAATGCATAACTCAGGAATAGATTATTCAATCGTGCTTCCGGTTGCAACTAATCCGGGACAGTCTAACGGCATACTGCAGTGGATCAGGTCTGCTGCTCCCGCATCTCCGCGCATGATTTTTTTCGGTTCTGTTCACCCCCTCGATACTGATTACAGGAATACAATAAAAGAGATGAAGGCTGAAGGGATCCAGGGTATCAAGTTTCATCCGGGGTACCAGAATTTTCCCGGTGATTCAGCTGAGGCATTAAAGGTTTACGAAGAGGTGCTGAACAATGACCTGGTACTCCATTTCCATTCAGGATTTGACCCCAGCCTCCCGGACTGCGACTACACATCAATCGAGCGGTTCGGGAATGTACTGAAGGCCCTTCCCGGATCAAAAATTATACTGGCGCACGCAGGCGGCATGTATGAATGGCAGAAAGTGATGGACCACCTTGTGAATAAAGGATGCTATTTTGACCTGGCATTTGTACTGGAAATGATGCAGGGGGATAAAACCGCAAGGCAGCTCTACAGCCAGAACGAGGACTATTTTATATTCGGTACAGACAGCCCCTGGTGCGACCAGAAAAAATATGTTGAACTTATACACACGTCCCCCACTCTTTCACAGGAGCAGAAGGACAAGATCTTCTTCAGGAATATACTGAAGCTGATAAAAATACCTGATGCCTGATTTGAACCGATTTTGAAGCCCTGTGCATATTCCGGATAAAATTAGCACTTTCAGAATTAATATGCAACTATTAAGACAGCTCTGCTGTCACAGTCTCAAAATGAATATACCTGCTTCTGGAGCCGATCAATGCCCATTCTTAAATCTGAAAAAGTTTCCGCATATTCTCACGGAATATTAATACCAGTTATGACTGCAGGAGCAGTCTCCCTGGCCATACTTGCATGGGGCAACTTAAAGCTCCAGATTTTCCTGATTATTTACGGACTCTCGACCATAACACTTTTTACTGCGAGTTTTCTTTACCACGCTCAGAAGAAAAGTGCAAACGAAAGAACAGTCTGGCGCAAACTGGACCGTTCCGCAATTTTTATTTTAATTGCCGGCACCTCAACACCATTGAGTTTCTTCTATCTTGACGGGACAATAATGAAGCCGGTTCTGATAACGCAATGGCTGCTTGTTTTCTCGGGCATTGCTGTTATTTTTTTTGTCAACGTTCCCAGGAAAATCAGCACCATCATATACTTAACAATGGGTACAGCATGTTCAATACCTATATTACTAAGCATACAGGTAATACCGTTAAGCATACTGTTACTGCTTGTTTCAGGCGGGTTGTTCTATACAGCCGGCGCCGTTGTTTATGCTGTAAAAAAGCCGAACCTCCGCATAGGGTTTCATGAATTGTTTCACATGTTTGTTATTGCCGGTGCCGTTTTTCACATGGTAATGATAATAAGCGGTGTAACTATTTATTTACACGCATAGGAAGAATCCATAACGTATAGATCTATTCTCGCCAATAACCTGTCTTTAACTTTAATCAGAAAACAAACGACCACAAAAGCATGATATTAAGGGCAGAGACAACCATAGCGATGAAGTAGAGGATTATCCTGTCGGAAACAGTATTTGAAAACTCACCCATTACTTTACGTGACGAGGTAAGGTAGAGCAGCCCGAAAACAGTCCATGGAAGCTGGATACTGAGGATTATCTGGCTCCATATAAGACCGGTAAACGGATTTTTCAGCATAAAAATTATCAGCAGGCCGGCAATAAGTGTAATAAGTACTCCTGTCCGCGAATGCCTGTCCGCGATATTAAAAGGTTCCCTGAATATACCCGCGAAAATGCTCCCGCCTGCCATTGAAGCCGTTATTGAGGAGGAAAAGCCCGCAAGAAGAAGAGCCACGGCAAATACCAGTGATGAGGCATTACCAAGAAGCGGTTTAAGCGTTAACTGCGCCTGCTGCAGTTCGTTTACCTGTACATGGTTATGATAAAAGGCCGAAGCAGCAACTATTATCATCGCGCTGTTAATCATCCATCCCACAATCATGGCGAATATAGTATCCGTCATTTCGTACTTTAGCTGTTTTTTTATAACATCCTTATCTTCAAGGTTCCACTGCCGGCTTTGGATAATTTCTGAATGAAGATATATATTGTGCGGCATCACCACTGCACCAAGAACACTCATAATAACCGGTATTGATCCTCCGGGGAATGATGGGACAAACCAGCCCCGCACCGCCTCGCCCCAGTGTATATGGATGATACTCATTTCAAAAATAAATGATATACCTATAAGCGAAACAAACCCTATGATATATTTTTCGATCCGCCTGTAATTATTTGAAAAGACCAGGTATATTACAAGCCCGGTCGTGAGCAGGGCTCCCGCGCCAATGGGTATGCCGGTAATCATATTGAGCCCTATTGCTGCCCCGAGAATTTCAGCAAGCGCTGTCGAAACAGTAGCAGCCATAGCCGAGGCAAGGAAAAGCCTGCTTACCCGGGGTCTCATGTGTTCCGTGGCAGCCTCGGAGAGGCACAGGCCGGTTGCTATACCAAGATGGGCTGAATTATGCTGGAGAAAAATCAGCATCAGCGTAGAGAGGGTCACCATCCATAGCAGGGCGTATCCGTATTGTGACCCTGCAGAGAGGTTGCTTGCCCAGTTGCCGGGGTCGATGAAACCCACAGTGACAAGAAGGCCCGGCCCTATATATTTTAAAATATCGAGTGCGCCGAAACCCGGATTCTCTCTCCTGGTGTAATACAGTTTTATCCTGGTAAATAGGTTCATGCAGCAAACTTCCCGCAGGTATTTATACTAAAGCAGTATATGCAGAGCAACACCGGGCTAATCACCTTTTTGCGTATGAACCATATTTGTAACAGATACGGTATAATCACCCTTCAGCCCGGCATCCTTTTCAAGGTCAATCCCTATGACAACACCCCCGGGGAACAGCCCCTTGCAGTAATCAGGTACCACCCTTTCAATAGTCAGCGTGTAATGAGGTTTTTTCATATAGGAGCTTCCCTTAACCTGCTTCACATTCACCCTGAAAGATTTTTCATCTGTACATCCGCCGGTGTCAGTCCTGAATATTATTTTACCATCCGCGACAGAAAGACTTTTCAGAACAATTTCACCCTTCTCCTGCTGACCGTTGATCACACTGCCTGCATATAATGCTGAGATCACAGACATCAGGAAAATTAATGCAGACATCAGTTTTTTCATGGTTACCTCACGGGACTTTTACTGTTAACAATCAGTCAGGGGTCTTAAATAAAAATGTCAACCGGTTTTCCGCATTGACGGCATATAAAAAATTCAGCTTTACATTAATAACTGTTATATTCCATGTATGTCTCAATACTTCGTGTGGTGATTTAAATGGGTAATGAAAAAACAAAGGGTATGATCGAAGCGGAGATATGCGAGGCAATGATCCGTTTTGAAAAAGAGTACATGGGCCGGGGCCCTGCCGAGACCAGGGCATATATAATTGATGACATGATCATTGTAAGGCTCAAGGGAATCCTTACGCGAGCCGAAGAGCAGCTTACAAAGAACGATGAGGGCCACAGCCTGATAAAACAGGTAAGGTCCAGACTGCTCGAAAACGCAAAGCCCCTGCTCGAGGCAATAATTTTCGACATATGCGGACTCAAGGTCCGGAACCTTCACACAGACCTGAGCACAGGCAACAATGAACGGATCGTAATTTTTATCCTTGAACAGAATTTCGAAGACAAAAAGAAAAAGTCCCAATTATAAACCTGGCCGACGGAGCTGATTCCTGCTGCCTTTGTTTCCATCCTGCCGCAAGATATTACGGGAATCTATTCATTTTCTCCAGTGCCTTTTCAGCAGCCTTACGCACTTCTCCCGATTTATCAATCAGCCCGCGTTCAACTGCTGCCGCAGCATTTATCCCGCCGATTTTCTCCAGGGTATTTACAGCCTCAAGCCTGACATCATGGTATTTATCATCCATAAGCTTTGCAGCGGCATCTACAGAATTGGGATTTCTGAAAACCGCAATTGATTTTAACGCCTCGATCCTTACCTCGCGGTATTTGTCCCGGCATGCCCTGTGAAGCAGGGCAAGCCCTTCACGGATCTGTTCCCGTCCGATTCGTTCAGCCGTCGCTTTCCTTACCGGTTCCCTGTCGTGCATTTCCCTGACAAGCTGCATAAACCCTGCGTCATGAATGGCCTTCCGCGCGTATTCGAAACTGCTATGCTCCAGGTATGACCTTGCAGCTGCCTGGACCTCCGGTTCTTTATCCGCAAGCAGCCCTATGAGGTAATCGGTCGCCTCCTCCCCCCCTATATGAAACAACGACTCTGCGATATAAAGACGTATCTTATGATGCTTTTCATGAAGCAGGTCCCCGAGGTTAGGGACAAGGTGAACGCTCCTTACTTTACCTGCCGCCCTTATGGCCTGCAGTTTAACAGTCTCTTTTTTATCTGCTAATCCTTTCAGTATCACCCGCAGTACGGTTTCGTCCGATGACAGGCCGAGTCCTGAAACAACGCGGAGCAGTTCAAGTTTATCATCCTGTGACCCGTCGTTCATGATCTCCATCATGCTTTTTGATACAGATGCTTCTCCCGGTCCCGCGAACTTTAATGTTGCCACGGTCCTGACCCATGAATCGCTGTCTGTAACCATCTTCTTCAGTCTTTCCGAGACTGCGGCATCTTCATCAGCCCTTTCAGCAAGTGCGGCAAATGCGCTGTAACGTATACCCGGGTTTTTATGATCCAGGTATGTAAGCAGCTTTTCAAAATTTTTTTCCTGCAGAAATTTTTGAATATCAGGTTTAAATAGTCCCATATATTACTCCTTGATTTACATAATATAAAACTGACCACGGTAACTAATCAATAAATTTACAGGCTAAATAAAAAAATATTGACCGAAAAAGCATACACATATACAAAGTTTTTTAATACGGAAGACTCAACAGGGGCCCGGGGGGCAGCTGGAAGTAAGCCGGCCTTTATGTAACCTCCTCAGATAGAGAGGGAGACATGAATGCCGGCTTTTTTTATTTCAGGATACAGGTGTTGATAAACCTGTATCCCGTACCCATGCTGATGCTTTTTCAGATCAGATAAACTGCAGAGAGGTAAATTTTATGGCAATATCAAGTTTCAGGGAGATCGACAACAAGATAATCATACATACAAAGGGAAGGCTTTGTGAAACCCAGGAAGAGATGCTGCAGAGCGGCCTGTTCGTACGGATACTGGAAAGGTTTATTGAAAACCTTCAGCAGCAGGAGTCAAGGCTGCTTGACATCTTCAGCAGCGATATTACCGGCGACGGCATACACATGCTCCACATGACGCTGAAGAACCTTGTGCGCCTTGACGGGAGCTACATCCCGAAGATACTCCCTGAATCAGCTCAGTTCTTCAGGGACATGGCACTCTTTAACGACTTTATTGAATACTTCTACAACTACTGGCGCAGCTTTGAACGCTATGTCATATGCGACTCCGAGGGTGACACCCTTGACAAGAGACCGTACAGGACATTCAACCAGACTGTTGAAAAGCTTGCTGACCTGGTCATGGGGACATACCGCGACATACAGGAGAACATCACGGGCACACACCCGCGGATATACAGGCAGCTTCCCGCAGGCGCAGGCATTGCCGCGATCGGCATCCCGAAAAATATACCCTACCCCGCTGACTCATTCGGCAAACTGAGGGATATACTTGTCATACGCCAGATGCTGCTCAATCCGCCTGTAATACTTGATCCTCCCAGCAACAAGCGCACCGGTACTTTTGTAAAGATAAACGAAAATCCCATGGACCTGGTAAACCTGAACCCGTCAGAATGGATATGCTATCCGGCGCGTGTCGGCAGGCTGATTATAAATATCTATTTTCACGAATCATTTTATGAGCTGGGATTTTCGCTCTGTAACCTCTTCGACATAGCCAGTGATGAAGAACTTGAACGCAAACCCGACGCTGTCTACCTGTTCGGCGTGCCGGGCAGCGAACTGGACAGGTTCGGCGAAGTTCCCGCGGTCTTCTTTGACGACAGGGAGAACGACATCATGGTCGCTGCATGCCCCCTGCGCTCCATGTTCGGGTACTTCGGGTACCTGAAAAAGATGGCACTCACACTGCACAACGCGGTTATGATAAGGAACGGCATGATGCCCTACCACGGGGCCATGGTTAAGGTCCTGCTTAAAGGCGGAAAAGAGAAGACCATACTGCTTATGGGCGATTCAGGAGCGGGCAAGTCCGAAACGCTCGAGGCATTCCGCAACCTTGGACGCGAACACCTGCGCGACATGATAATCATTGCAGACGACATGGGCTCTCTTGAACTTAAACCTGACGGTATCATCGGTTACGGAACAGAGACCGGCGCGTTCCTGCGCATTGATGACCTGAAACCTGGTTACGCTTTCGGCCAGATCGACAGATCCATACTCATGAGCGCGACACGGGTCAACGCGCGTATCATCATTCCTGTTACAACTCACGAGACCGTGGTCAAGGGGCACAAAATAGACATGGTTCTTTACGCCAACAACTACGACCAGGTCGACGCCGACCACCCGATCATAGAGCGTTTCAAGTCGGTAAAAAGGGCAATCAGTGTTTTCAGGGACGGCACAGTTATGAGCAAGGGAACAACGACCGCCACGGGCCTTGTCCACTCATACTTCGCGAACATTTTCGGTCCTGTACAGTACCGTGAAGAGCACGAGGTGCTGGCGCAGAAATTCTTTGAAGCTTTCTTTGAAAAGGGAATCTTCGTGGGCCAGATGCGCACAAGGCTGGGAATCAGCGGCTGGGAAATGGAAGGTCCGGTTGAGGCTGCTAAGGAGCTGCTGCGCATAATAGGTTCAGGTATGTAGGCGCGCAGTTTACTGCGCGTTAGGCCGCCCCGGTAAAATAATTATGATTGCATCTTTTTTTACCGTCAGGAAATATTGGCAATATAACAATTTAAAGTCTCGAGGCATATAATGAAAACTCTATTTGACAAAACAGCTATAGGCGCTCTTGAACTGAAGAACAGGTTCATACGCTCTGCCACATGGGAACGCAAGGCGGACGACAAAGGCCACATGACTGACAGGCTTATGAAGGTTTACTCCGACCTTGCAGAAGGCGGTGCAGCTGCGGTTATTACGGGCTATGCCTACGTAATTGAAGATGAGCAGCCCAACGCGCGCATGATGGGGATATACAATGACTCATTTATCGACGAGTATAAACAACTTACAGACATGGTGCACGGGAAAGGAAGCAAAATCATACTCCAGACTGTGTACGGCGGTTCGTTCACATGGTTCAATACAGGTCAGCGCATTATATGGGGGCCTTCAGCTGTGCCGAACAAACTTTCCAACATCACTCCAAAAGAGATGACAAAAGATGAAATCAACACCTTGATAAATGCCTTCGGTGACGCGGCACTCAGGGCAAAGAAGAGCGGATTCGACGGAGTGGAGATTCACGGCGCACATGGCTACATGCTGAATACTTTTCTTGCGCCGTATTTCAACCAGAGGACAGATGAATATGGCGGAAGCGCGGAGAACAGGGCCAGGATACTTATAGAGATTTATGACAACGCCAGGGCGAAGGCAGGTAAGGACTTCTGCATATTTATGAAACTGAACTGCTCGGACTTCATGTCAGACAAGGGGTTCACCTTTGAGGACTGCAAAGCCCTGTGTAAAAAACTCGCGGACAGAGGTATTGACGCTATAGATATAAGCGGCGGACCGGTGTTCCGCGCACCAAAACCAGACAAAGACCCTTCGGGTTTTACCGAGGATTTTGTCGGCAAGGAATCATATTTTTCAGAATACGCCAAACAGATTGCAGACAGTATCAATGTACCTGTGATACTTGTAGGCGGAAACAGGTCTATGGATGTCATGGAGGGAATCCTGAACAGCTCGCGTATTGAGTATATGGCGCTGAGCCGTCCCCTGCTGAGCGAGCCAGACCTTGTAAATAAATGGTCCGGAGACAGAAACCACAAGCCGCGGTGTACCTCGTGCAACAAATGTTTTCACGATGACGGGAACGACTGCGACCTTGACAGGTAAATAGTGCATGCATGGCGCATATACCGAGCTTACCCAGGCCAACGCCGCGGGCGCAAAACAGATGGCTGCCAATGCCGATGAAGTTTCGTCCATTGCCTCAAACCTTAATGAGAAGGTTGAAGTGTTCAAACAGGAGGAATCCGAAAATAAATCAGCTGTAAAGATTCATTCTTGACAGGAATTATACCTGTAAAATTATTATTATTATAGCGGAACCTGTAAAAGTGCAGTTATTACAGCGGTGGTCTTCCACAATTCTCAAAAAAGCACTTGTTCCTGTTCCCGGAGGTGATGATGCAGATACCAGCCAGCATGGCCAGTCTCACAGTAAAGGCCCTTGCCGAATCTCTCACATTGCAGAATCTGAAGATGATTGCAGACAGGCTTTTTGACTACTACGACTTCAACAAGAAGACAGGCTTTTCTTATAATCTCGATATACCAAGACAGGTTGCAGCAAAACAGCTGGTAAGCGACGTCAAGGACTCCGGGCTGTTCATCAAGCTTGTACAGGTACTTGTCGAGATGCATACCACGGGCTACATGGGTAAAAAGTATCCCATTAAATACCTAAAGGAAATCATATCGCTGTTCCGTGAAAAGGGGATCATCTACGATATGGAAAACCGGATGTTTGTCGAGGACCCGGCCATACGAAGGACAAAAAACTGGGGAACCCTGAGCCAGGGTGAACAGTACCAGTTTGCCCTCCTCCGGCTTGACATAGCAGGCAACTCGAAGCTTGTAAGGGAGTATCCCGATGAAATCATCCAGGCAACATATGCAGACTTCAGGGATATAGTCAAGGAGGCAGTGGATAAGCGTAACGGGCGTATATGGAGCTGGGAGGGTGACGGCGGACTTATAGCATTTTTCTTTTCAAACAAAAACCTTTATGCAACATTTGCGGGGATGGATATTGTAAACCAGCTCTTTATGTATAACCAGACAAAGTGCCGGCTGAAACAGCCCCTTGGCGTGCGCATTGCGGTGCATTCGGGACTGATGGATTATACTGACAACGAAGAGGACCTGAAGAGAAGCGACATTATAAAAACAGTAACCGACATCGAAGCCAACCACACAACGCCAAACACGCTTACAGTAAGCGACATGGTAGTCAAAGGTTTCTGCAAGAGCATGCTTGAAGTGTTTAAGCCTGTTATTACAGGCGGAAGCAAAACATATTATAATTACAGCCTGCAGTGGGAATCTGCGGAGTAGCCGGATAACAACAGGAGAACAATATGGAAATTTCTGTATTTTCCGATTCACAAGCTGTGAATTCCTGCTTCGCAGGAATTGCAAAGGCAAAGGGATTTTCAGTAAATTATAATCCGCTCTCTGACCTGAAAAAGAAAGGTGAAGCCTCGCCTGATGACACCGTGATCTATGCCGATCTTGGAGGCCTGGCACAGCCTGCGGTTAAAAAAAATCTTACTATTCTTTCATCATTGAACCGTGTATTCGGGATCCTTGACGCGAAGGGATCATTTGACGACCCTGCAGTTTTCTTCCATGCCGGAGCAAGCGACTACATAGGCAAGGCGCTATTCAAATCCGGGATTGACCAGGCAAGGGTTAAAAAGGTTTATGATTTCGGGAGGAAATTCCTCCAGATTCAGGACGCTCCTCCACAGGCTGCAGTAAAATTTGCCAGCCCACTTTCAGGCAATGACTGGAAAAAAATCACACTGGGCAAGGAGTATACATTCTGTTTCATGCACATTGAGCTCGATGAGCAGAAGGAAATCAAGAAGAGGTTCCCGGGCACAGCCCTTGAAGAATTCACAAAAAGATTCCATAATTTTGTTGAGGAATCTGTTTCCGATATAAACGGTAAAGTCTGGATGTGGGCTGACCTTGGCGGACTTGTACTGGTACCCTTTGACGGTGAAACCTGCCCGGCAATTTTCAAGGGATTCAGCATGATGCTCAACAGGAAAATCATGAGCTTTGAAAACTTTGACTATGACATGCTCTTCTCCTACCGCATTGCCATACACATAGGCAGCACAGTATACCAGACACGCGGAGATACGGGTAAAATAGTTTCAGATTCAGTGAACTCGATACATCACCTTAAGCAGAACTTTGCCGAACCTGGAAACATGTACCTTACAGAGGACGTCTGTAAATACATTCCCGTGGGATTTGAAAAGTTCTTTATAAAATCCGGAACATATGAAGGCAGGGAGATTTACAGGCTGCTGGAGCTGTTATGATGCAACAATGCCACGCAGGGTC
>Ga0116171_10000647_pt1 | contig 36861 bp, 33 predicted proteins | sample AD_JPNHW2_MetaG_FD_89798 | JGI IMG/M metagenome (GOLD analysis project Ga0116171, IMG submission 89798) | Active sludge microbial communities of municipal wastewater-treating anaerobic digesters from Japan - AD_JPNHW2_MetaG | ecosystem: Engineered > Bioreactor > Anaerobic > Digestate | place... | reverse complement strand
GATTCCCGCCTTTACGAGCACCGCGGAGAATACCCTTCCCAAGTTGGGGCTGAAATCAAGGATAAAGGTTAAAGGATAAAGGATAAAAAAATTCAAGCAGGGTTCAAGAACTTGTCCGACTAATGGCGGATTCACCCTTCGGCAAACTCAGGGCAGGCTCATTCGACAGGTTTAGTGCAAACCCGAAACTCTTTGCTAGTTCATTAATTTATTCAAACCTGCAGCGAGGTTTATTTTAGGTCTTAACTTTTTAGTTCAAAGATCGTTAACCTCTATACTTCCGTTGAATACATGACTAACAGCGCCTTCAAGCCAAATATTCTTGTACCCATCGCCCTCATGGCTAAAATATACCCTGAGGGTTCCACCTGGGGCAAGCAGCTCAACTGGCCCTTCGGAAATCGCAAAAAAATCAGCATATGCAATTGCTGAAGCCACTGAGCCGGTTCCGCATGAAAGGGTTTCTGCCTCCACTCCCCGCTCATACGTTCTTATCTTCAATACCTTCTCACCTACCGGCTGAATAAAATTAACGTTGGTTCCACCATTCTTCACATTTACCGACTTGCTGGCAAGCCTACCCTCAAGGTCAACGTTAACGTTCTCAACACTACGTACAAAAACGACAAAGTGGGGCGAACCGGTATTGAGGAAAAAGCCTTCCTCAGCAGACTCAACAACCGGTACATCTATCATACGTAACCGAATGTTTCCATTATCGAGCAGGTAGGCTTCGTGAAAACCATCAATTCCGTTGAAGAGCACATGCTGCCCGGCTAACCCAAGCTGGTGGGCGAAATGGGCAAAACACCGGCCGCCATTCCCGCACATGGTTGACTCACGCCCATCGGAGTTGAAGTAGCGCATCATGAGAGCACTCTCCTTGGCGTTCTCCAGAAGAATTAGCCCATCAGCTCCAATTCCAAAATGCCTGTTACAGAGCTTTTCAACCAAGTCAACTGTAGGGTTTAACCCTCCTGAGCGGTTGTCAACCATTACGAAATCGTTGCCCGTTCCGTGATATTTCGAGAAGGTTATCAGCATAGCACGTGTGAATTTTTAAAATTTTTGGTGAAAGTTAGGTGATTTTTTCCAATAATGTTGACATCGGGTTAAGACCTCTTCCCCAATCGGTCATATCCCGATTAGAATGCAGGAGTAAGAGAACATTCATCAACTTCACCCCACCAACAGGTAACAAAAAAAGCCCCGCACAGGGGGCTTTTAGTTATCAAACAAATCATCCAGCAAAATAGGCTAACCTAGATAAGACTTCAACAGCTTACTCCGTGAGGTATGACGAAGTCTCCGTATGGCTTTTTCCTTAATCTGACGTACCCGTTCACGGGTAAGGTTAAACTTCTCGCCAATTTCCTCCAGGGTCATCTCCTGGCAGCTGATGCCAAAAAAATACCTGACAATATCACGTTCGCGCTCGGTAAGGGTGGCTAGTGCCCTTTCAATTTCCTTGCTCAACGACTCGTTAATTAGCCCCTTATCGGCATTTGGAGAATCGTTATTAACAATAACATCAAGCAGGCTGTTATCCTCGCCATCTACAAAAGGTGCATCTACGGAAACATGGCGACCACTGATACGAAGGGTATCGTTAATTTTATCCTTTGAGATATCAAGTAGCTCGGCCAACTCCTCAGGTGAGGGAGTTCTTTCATACTCCTGTTCAAACTTAGAAAAAGCCTTGTTAATCTTATTTAACGAACCCACCTGGTTTAGGGGCAGGCGAACAATTCTGGACTGTTCTGCCAAAGCCTGAAGAATTGACTGGCGAATCCACCAAACTGCATAGGATATAAACTTGAATCCCCGGGTTTCGTCAAATTTCTCGGCGGCTTTAATTAACCCCAAATTCCCCTCGTTTATAAGGTCGGGCAGGCTTAACCCCTGATTTTGATACTGCTTGGCTACAGAAACAACAAATCGAAGGTTGGCTCGGGTTAATTTCTCCAGAGCTGCCTGGTCGCCCTTCCTGATTCGCTGGGCCAACTCCACCTCTTCCTCAACCGTAATGAGGTCCTCCTTCCCAATTTCCTGTAAGTACTTATCGAGCGATGCACTCTCCCGATTAGTAATTGATTTTGTGATTTTTAACTGTCTCATTCGAAACCTTCTATTTATTTTGCAAAGTTATGGCTCTTCAACATGCAATTCAAGTTTATGCAGCAAAAAATAATGACTGCGAAGCTACTTAGCTCAACTTCTATATAATGCTTCCCTAAAACGGTTGGCATTTTGAAATTGTTACATTATTCCGGTCGAATATTCTTAATTACTATTAAAAATTTAGCTTGATCCGATTCAGGCTTACCGAAAATGGAGGTGTATTTCCAAAACAAAAAAGCCTTAAGCACCTTTATTGCTACAACATTTCTCAAGGATATTTGTTGTGAGTTGGCTGCGCCTTAATAGCTACTGAGTAGCGATATGGCCTTTTTTACACTTTAAAAACATGAAATTAGCAGACTAAAAGCAGTAGATTTGTAACCATCAATATTAAAATTTCAAAAGAATAAGCTATGAACCTATTCACTCCTTTAAATTCCGAAAGCGGAAAAAATTTATCCGGATCACCAAAGCCGGTTGAGCATGTTAGGGTGCTAATACTAGGCTCGGGGCCGGCAGGCTATACAGCAGCAATATATGCTGCACGAGCCAACCTTAACCCTGTGGTTTACGAGGGTATCGAACCTGGGGGGCAACTAACCACCACCACCGAGGTTGAAAATTTTCCTGGCTACCCGGATGGGGTTACCGGCACACAGATGATGGAAGATTTGAAAAAGCAGGCCGAACGCTTTGGAACCGACGTTCGATTCGGAATAGCCACAGCCGCTGACCTTTCAAGTATGCCCTACCGGATAACCATAGATGACGAGAAAGTTGTAGAAACCGATGCGCTTATCATAGCTACAGGGGCAACTGCCAAGTACCTAGGTCTGGAATCGGAGAATAAGTTCAAGGGGCAAGGCGTTTCGGCATGCGCCACATGCGACGGATTTTTCTACAAGGGAAAAGATGTTGCCGTTGTGGGTGGTGGTGATACTGCAGCCGAAGAGGCAACTTATCTTGCCGGCTTATGCCGTAAGGTTTACCTGATTGTTCGTAAATCATACCTGCGAGCATCAAAGGCAATGCAGGAAAAAGTTGCCAGCACTCCAAACATCGAAATTCTTTTTGAACACACCACCAAGGAGATTGTAGGCGACCAGTCGGGGGTAAACGGGGTGATTCTTACTAATACCAAAACAGGAAAGGATGTAAAGGTTGATATTTCGGGATTTTTCCTGGCCATTGGCCACCATCCCAACTCCGAACTCTTTAAGCCATGGCTGGATACTGACGAGGTGGGCTACATCAAAACCCTGCCCGATTCAACCAAAACAAATCTGCCTGGTGTATTTGCCTGTGGCGACGTTAGGGATCCGCACTACCGCCAAGCCATTACAGCTGCCGGCTCGGGATGTATGGCGGCTATTGATGCCGAACGGTACCTGGGTGAGAGGAAATTTTAGTTTGGTTTTATTCGGCATAAAATCTAAAACTGTCCTTGTCTGGGTTAAAACACCCTCTACAAAAACTACCTAAACAAAGAAACCATCAAATTATTAATATTTTTTAGCAATTGCGGCAAAATTTTGAATTTCATCGCAAACGGTTGAATACAAATTGGTAGAGCATGCTGTTATAAGTGGTATGCCAATTAGGTGATTTGACAAGTTGAAAAAAGGGGCGGTAAATGTAATTTTAGCTTATCTTTGCTTCACGAAAAGGGTTAACATTTACATAATCAACTAATACGAAGTAGATATGGGAAAAATTAAAGTAGCAATCAACGGATTCGGGCGAATTGGCCGTAACGTGTTTAAACTCGCACTGGAACGTCCCGAACTTGAAATTGTTGGTATTAACGATTTGACCGACACCAAAACCCTGGCCTACCTACTAAAGTACGACTCTACACAAGGGCGCTTTGAAGGCAAGGTTGAGTTTGACGCCGAGAACCTGATTGTCAACGGGAAAAAGTATAAAATATCAGCCGAGCGCTCTCCACTAAACATTAAGTGGATGGAAACACCTGATGTTGTTGTTGAATCAACCGGGATTTTCACCAAGCGTGAGAGCGAAAAGGGTGGATACGGCGACCATATTAAAAATGGCGCCAAAAAGGTTGTTTTAACAGTCCCCGCCAAGGACGAAATTGACCGTATGGTTGTGGTTGGCGTGAATGAGGATACTCTTAAACCAACCGACCAGTGCATTTCCAACGCCAGCTGCACCACCAACTGCCTGGCTCCAGTGGTGAAGGTTTTAAATGACAGTTTCGGAATTGAACGGGGTTACATGACCACCATTCACTCCTACACCAACGACCAGAGGATTCTTGATGCACCTCACAGCGACCTTCGCAGAGCCCGTTCGGCAGCCGTTTCCCAAATTCCAACAACCACCGGTGCTGCCAAGGCTGTTGGCAAGGTTATCCCTGAGTTGAAAGGTAAGCTTGACGGAATATCCGTTCGCGTCCCAACCCCAACCGGTTCGCTGGTTGACTTTGTGGCCATTTTGAAAAAAGAGGTAACCAAGGAGGATATTAACGCAGCCATGAAGAAAGCTGCCGAAGGACCAATGAAGGGCGTTCTTGAGTACACCGAGGACCCCATTGTTTCAGCTGATATAATTCATAACCCCCACTCCTCCATCTTTGATGCTCAAAGCACCATGGTTAACGGCAACATGGTAAAGGTGCTTTCTTGGTATGATAACGAATGGGGCTACTCAGCCAGAGTTGTAGATTTGATTCCAAAACTATTTTAGCCATACCTAGCGATAATGAAGGGCTACCCGCCATTGGGTAGCCTTTTTTAATTTTGTAAAGTACACCTATTTGATTGCATTTCATGATTGGAGAATAAATTCAACATCTGAATTCATAAGCAAAATTCAGACTAAAAAAAGAGTACTTTTCGATTTTATATCCCACCCAATATTTTACGCTTGCAAGTGAATGGTGCTTCAAAATGTATAGTCGGAAAGTAGATTTAAAGTTTCATAGCAAATGATTACAGTTGTAGCAATAATGGCCATTGGGATACTCGTTGGGTATCTCCTGCGTCAGAAAAGAAAGCTGATTGGATTTCTCGAAAGGCTTACAACGTGGGCCATATACCTGCTGCTTTTCTTACTAGGAATAGCAATTGGAACTAACGAGGAAATCATAAGAAACCTGCCAACGCTGGGTGGCAGGGCGTTCATAATCAGCGTTGCGGGTGTTCTGGGCAGCATTCTACTTTCGTGGGCGACCTACCGCCTGTTCTTCAAAAAGGATGAGGAGAAGCAAGAATGAGGGGTAGTCTTACCATACTGGCTTTTTTTGCAGCAGGCATACTGCTTGGTTTTAAGGACATGCTTCCCCAATGGTTGACTGCTACCGACCTGAGCAGCTACGCGCTCTACCTTCTGATGTTCCTGGTGGGAATAGGAATAGGCGGCGACGACAGGGCGCTCAAAGCCATCAAGGGATTCGGCCTGCATATTTTTTTGGTTCCGCTCACCACTATTGTGGGAACGCTAACGGGGGTAGCCGCTGTTTACCTTCTGCTGGGACAGGAACCATTTACCGACATGCTTGCCGTTGGTGCCGGATTCGGCTACTATAGCCTTTCGAGCATCATCATCAGCGAGATAAGGGGTCCCGAGCTGGGAGTAGTAGCCCTGCTGGCCAACGTGATGCGCGAAATCATAACGCTGCTCATGGCGCCCATATTTGCCCGATACTTTGGCAAGCTAGCCCCCATATCATCAGGCGGGGCAACCAGCATGGATACCACCCTTCCAATCATTACGGCCTCATCGGGCAAGGAATACGCCATCGTATCCCTGTTCCACGGAATTGTTCTCACCATTCTGGTCCCCTTTCTGGTAACGTTTATCCTTTCGCTGCAAAGCTGAAATTGACACCAACCCTACAAATAAGGAAGTATATTTTGGCTTTTGTTGTTTCCTGGAAATACCTAGCTATTAAGGGAACAAATCAAAAACAGCAATGGAATTGAGGCTAAATGTTTACGGATTACAGAGATTAGGGAGATGCACGTAGGTTCTGTCAGTACAAATTTCCCTAATACCCTCCGTTTTTACTGTGGTTAAATTCCCCTCTACCATAACATAAAGGGAAATAAGCAAAAAGCTAGATGCCCCTACTCGTAACGGAGCGCTTCGATGGGATCAAGGCGCGAAGCCCTAACCGCAGGAATGTAACCCGACGCTAAACCAACCAAAAAGGAAATGGCCAGCCCTCCAAAAATCCATCCCCAGGGAACAACAAAGGAGGTTTTGGCAAGTACCGACACCAGGTTTCCTACCAGGATGCCCAGGAAAACACCAAGCAACCCACCAATTTCGCATATCAGAATAGACTCAAAAAGGAACTGCTGCTTGATGGTGGGTGATTTTGCCCCTATTGCCTTGCGAGTACCAATCTCCCTGGTTCTCTCGGCAACCGCCACAAGCATAATGTTCATCAAACCAACGGCTGCTCCAACCAGGGTTATTATCCCAATAAGGGTTGCTGCAATGGAAACAAACTTGAGGTTATCTATCAGCAACTTGGCCAGCGTGTCGCTTTTTTCAATGTTGAAATCGGACTCATCGGTGGCGGAAAGCCTGCGAACCAGCCTAAAAATACCTTCGGCCTCGCCAACAGCTGCATCCATCAGCTTAGGGTCGTGGGGCTGAACAGTTATGCTGTAGTTCATGTTGGGACGTGAAAAATACGCCGCAACATTGGTGTAGGGCAGGAAAACTGTTCTATCGGGACCACCGCCAAAACCAGCCCCTTTCGATTTCAGAACCCCTATCACCCGGTACTTTCCGCTGCCCACGCTAATGAACTTGTCAATTGGATCTTCATTTTTGGGAAAAAGCTTACGGGCTACCTCGTTACCAATTATGGCAACATTTCTTCCATCGTTTACCTCGGTAACCGAATAGTTCCGACCCTGCGTAACATCCAGGCCCGACACCATCATAAAGTTTTCGTCAACACCCCTGACGCTTATGTTGGGGTTGGTTTTGTTGGATAAGTACTTGATTGTGCTAGCCCCTGTTGCGTAAACAGCTACGCTGACATTGGCTGGAAAATCAAATTTATCCTTGAACTCCCTCGCCTGTTGAAGGCTGATAAAGGAGTAGTTCTTGGTTCGATACTGGTTACCGTTTACGTTTACATGCATCCCCCTGCTCTGAATGGTAAACGAGTTTGCCCCCATGCTGGCAAATCCAGTGCTTATGCTGTTCTCAATCACCTTAATGGCAGTAATTATTCCAACCAGCGACATGATACCCAACGCAATTATCAGTATGGTAAGCGCAGACCGGAGCTTTGTAGAAGTAATAGACCGGATTGAAATTCGAAATGTTTCGTTGATTAGGGCGGCGTACTTCACAACACTTAAATTAGGTTAAACAAATAGTCAGCACCTCATTTTCTCATGAAAACATAAAACAACATCGTCTTAATGCGAAGCTATAATTTGATGGGTGTCCCACATCAAATCCTTTTCTTCTAAAGCATTGCTGTTTTTCATATGCTGCCTGTTCCGTTGAAAAACTTTCAAAGTTATTAATTTATACCAATTTTCGTCCGAAAAGTTAAGGTCAATACAAAACCCTTGCAGCAGGATGAAGCCTACCCTGCACAGCTCAAACATTGCGGTCCGAGCCAAAATAATACTAGCTTTGCAACATAAAGACGCAGTGTTAAGATGAAAATAGAGGAAAGACTAAACGCGTTTGCTCGTTTGGGTGATAAATTTACCAAAACGCTATCGTGCAATGAAGAGTCGGAACTGGTTGCTGCCATTGAAAAAGCGCACGAGCAAAATCCATGGTTTACCCCCAATAACGTTCGATTTGCTTTAGCTACTATTGCCGAAAGCTGGCTTAAACCCGATGTCCTTAACAGCTGGATAGCGCGCTACCCTGAAGCCTGCTTCAACCCGCAGCATCCAGTTAACGTTGGTGTAATCATGGCCGGGAATATACCTCTTGTTGGGTTTCATGATTTCCTTTGCGTGCTGGCAACCGGTAACCGGATTACCTGCAAGTTGTCCGCAAGGGATGGCAACCTGATGAGGTCTGTGGCAAATACCCTGATCCAGCTTGAGCCGCGCTTTTCAAACCTTATAGCCATCACCGACGGCACACTAAGGGATTTTGATGCAGTAATTGCTACGGGTAGCAACAACTCCGCCCGATATTTTGATTACTACTTTGGGAAGTACCCATCTATTATCAGGGGCCACCGCAACGGAATAGCCGTGCTAACAGGAAAGGAAACCCAAAGCAATTTAACAAAGCTAGGAGAGGATATTTTCACCTACTTTGGCCTGGGCTGCCGAAGCGTTTCCAAGCTATTGGTTCCATCGGGGTATAGCTTTACTCCCCTGCTCGACAGCTTTTGCCAGTGGAAAGACCTAATCAACCACCACCGCTATGCCAATAACTACGAGTACCAGCGTGCAATTTTCACCATAAACCAAACACCCCATTTTGACACTGGGTTTCTGCTGGTAACCCCTTCAGAGCAACTCGACTCTCCGGTGGGGGTACTTTACTACCAGGAGTATAATAAACTTGATGATGCTCTGAAGTACATTGGACAGCACGATAAAGTATTGCAATGCGTTGTAGGATTACCCGAGATTTACCCAAAAGCCATTCCCTTCGGATCGGCTCAAAACCCAGATATTGCGGAATATGCAGACGAGATCGACACAATTGTATTTCTTTCACAACTGCAGGCTCTTTAACTTTGAATATTTGCATTTATTCACTAAAACTGCTTATTTTGTAGCAAAGTATAAAGTATGATATACAAATTCAGAATGATATCGTCGGAGGACAGGGCATTCCTTCGGGATTTTGAGGTTGATGCCAATCAAACCTTCCTAACCTTTCATGAGGCAATTCAGGGAAACTTGAATTTTGACCCATCGCAGCTGGTATCATTCTTTCTTGCCGATGAACACTGGAATAAAGGCATGGAACTTACCCTAATAGACATGCAGAATGAGGGTGATATGGCTGCTATTCCCATGGATTCTGCAACCGTTGGCGAGCTGATGAAGAATCGCAAGGAACGCCTGCTTTACGTTTTCGACATATACACCGATCGTAGCCTATTTATCGAGCTGCTCGACATTTACGAGCCAACTCCCGGAGTTACCTACCCTATCTGCACTGCAGCAGTGGGCGATCCTCCACTTCAATTTGCAGATAGCGACATCGAAAATTTCAGCCCCGAGTTGGCCGATGATGCTGGATTCGAAGATTTTTCCAATGAATTCGATTCCGACGAGGCTGGTAGCGACTCCATTGACGATTAACCCGCATAAACTCGGTATAAAAGCTTCATAAAGCATAGCTGAAACGAGGGCGGTTTTAGCCGCTTCCATGAAAAATAATGAGCTATAACGGCAATTTTTTGGTAATCCTGCTTGGCCCCACAGGAGTTGGGAAAACAGACCTGAGCATTTCCATTGCCAAGCACTTTGAAGCGCCCATTATATCAGCTGATTCACGTCAGTTTTACCAGGAAATGAGGATTGGAACTGCTGCACCCACCCCCAGCCAGCTGGCCGGAGCTAACCACTTTTTTATTGGCAACAAGTCTATTACCGAGCGGTATAGCTGTGGAATGTTCGAAGTTGATGCGCTCAACCTACTTGAAACCGTTTTTACATCAAGCAGAATTGCCCTACTGGTAGGAGGTTCGGGGCTTTACATCGATGCTGTAGTTAACGGAATTGACGATTTTCCCACTCCTGACCCCGAGCTACGGCAGGCCTTACTCAGCCAGCTAAAAAATGAAGGGGTAGCCAGCCTGCGAGCGCAGCTAAAAATTTTGGATCCGGAGTACTATGGAAAGGTTGACCTGAGGAATTCCCAGCGCGTGCTAAAAGCCTTGGAGGTTTGCCTGCAAACTGGTCTCACCTACACCTCATTCCTTACCCATCGGGCAAAGCCCAGATTCTTCAATTCAATTTTTGTGGGGCTTAACCGTCCACGGGAGGAACTCTACCGGCTAATAAACCAAAGGGTTGAATCCATGATGGCTGAGGGGTTGTTGGACGAAGCAAAAAAACTTTACCCTTTTAGAGAACTCAATGCCCTTAACACCGTTGGCTACCGCGAGCTATTCAGCTACCTCGACGGGCAAACAAGCCTCGAGGAGGCTATTGAACTTATCAAACGAAATACCCGACGCTACGCCAAGCGTCAGCTAAGCTGGTGGAGCCGAAATAAAAATATTACCTGGTTCCATCCCAGCCAGCTGACTGAAATTACGGAATTCATCGAAAAAACCATTGCCAGCTATTCAGCAAAAAATTAAAAAAATATGATCTCGAACGAAAAACCAAACTCCGAAATTTTTATCGAGCTGTTCACCGAGATTGAGCAAAGGCTCAAAACGATTTGCAACGACGAGTTCACCAGCAACTTCTCGGAGCTGTTAGCGAAAGCACGTGGCAAGAGTGGTGTGGTAAACCGTTATGCATCTGATTTAAAAGAGTTTGCCCAGCTACGCAATGCCATTGTTCACACCCGCCGCCAAAACTTCATTATAGCCGAACCCCACGATGATGTGGTGAGCGAGGTTATCCATATCCATAAGCTGCTAAGTAGCCCCCCAAAAGTATCGTCGGTTATGAAGCATAATCCATTTACCGTTTTCCCTGAAACACCAATTAGCGTTGTTCTAAACACCTTTGCTGAAAAAGGATTCATGCGCTGCCCTGTAGTGGAGCAGGGTAGAATTGTTTGCCTGATCACCGCTAAAACCATTTCGCGTTGGATCACCTCCATTAAGCAGGATAGAATTGAAGTGAATAACACCCCGGTTAGAAAGCTCGTCCCGTTTGCCGACAAATCAGACTATATGGTTATAGCTGAAAATGACGACATTGCTACTCTTCTCGACCTCTTCAACGAATCCATCAGGAAGGGAAGCTACCTTCAGGCAGCGCTGGTAACCCAAAGCGGCGAACCTCAAAGTAAGCTCGTTGGGATTGTTACGCCTAGCGACCTACCACTTATCATGGAAAAATTAAAGTAGAACCGGGCAGTAGAGTTTCGAGCGCTTTGATGAGGAGTTTCCTCAGAATCACGCTCGTAATAAGAAGTTGAATCACTGAAAAGATTTACTTTTTTTCTTCTATTTTTGCCAACTAGCTAATCATCCTACCTAAAATCTTAAAAATAAAAAAACATGAGCGACGAACCGGTTGAAAAAATTAAAGGGCTCCCTAAGAATGCCTACACCGAGCTAAAGGATGGCGAGGAGTACATTCCAATAATGCCGCCCCATAAAACTGTTCCCGAGGTTAACCTCTGGAGCGTAACATGGGGACTGGTAATGGCCATAATATTCTCGGCAGCAGCGGCCTACCTTGGACTAAAAATCGGGCAGGTTTTTGAAGCGGCCATTCCCATTGCCATAATTGCCGTAGGCCTGTCAACCATGGGAAAACGAAAGGGTGCTCTTGGTGAAAACGTCATCATACAATCCATTGGAGCCAGCTCGGGGGTAATTGTTGCAGGTGCCATATTCACCCTTCCGGCGCTTTACATCCTAAACCTCGAGGCGCAATTTTACCAGATTTTCCTATCGTCGCTTTTCGGAGGAATTCTTGGCATCCTTTTCCTGATACCGTTTCGAAAGTACTTTGTATCCGACATGCACGGAAAACTTCCGTTTCCGGAGGCAACAGCCACTACCGAGGTGCTGGTATCGGGCGAAAAGGGAGGCAAGCAGGCGCGCTTGCTTGTGGTTAGCGGTCTAATAGGTGGTATATACGATTTTATAATTGCCACATTCGGTTGGTGGAGCGAGGTGGTTACCTCCAGGGTAATCCCATGGGGCGAAGCCTTGGCCGACAAGGCAAAACTCGTATTTAAGTTGAATGTAGGTGCTGCCGTTACGGGGATTGGATACATCATCGGACTGAAGTACACTGCTATCATTGCAGCAGGCTCGTTCGTTGGTTGGTTTGTTATTATCCCCATCATCAACTATTTTGCCCCTGGGTTAACCGCAGCAGTAGGAAGCAACATAACCGCAGTGGTGGGAAGCATGAGCGCCGAAGATATTTTTACCAACTACGTTCGACCAATAGGAATAGGCGGCATTGCCATGGCCGGAATCATCGGAATCATCAACTCAAGCGCTATCATACGTAAAGCCCTTGGGTTGGTGGTTTCAGAACTCTTTGGAAAGCATAAATCCATGCCCAAAGAGGAACTCCGTACACGCAGAGACCTACCAATGTACATTATTGCAGGAGGCATCCTGCTAACCACCATTCTCATTCTTATTTTCTTCCACTTTGGCGTGGTTCATAACCTTGCTCACGCCCTGATCGGTCTGGCCATAGTTCTTATAATATCCTTCCTTTTCACCACCGTAGCGGCCAACGCAATAGCCATTGTTGGAACCAACCCTGTTTCGGGGATGACCCTCATGACGCTCATCATCACCTCGCTGGTAATGGCTTCAGTAGGGCTTTCGGGAACGTCGGGAATGGTAGCCGCACTCATTATAGGAGGCGTGGTTTGCACCGCCCTGTCAATGGCAGGAGGTTTCATCACCGATTTGAAAATCGGCTACTGGTTGGGTTCATCACCTTTTAAACAGCAAACATGGAAGTTTCTTGGTACTTTCGTATCGGCCGCCACGGTTGGCGGAGTTATCATGCTGCTGAATAAAACTTACGGTTTTACAGGCAAAGATGCGCTGGTGGCCCCACAGGCTAACGCCATGGCTGCCGTTATCGAACCTATGATGAGCGGTAAACCTGCTCCCTGGCTGCTCTACGCTGCCGGAGCATTCTTCTCCCTGATACTTACCATGATTAAGGTTCCCGCCCTCCCTTTCTCCCTTGGTATGTTCATCCCGCTACAGCTTAACACCCCATTACTGGTAGGTGGAATAATTTCCCATATTGTTTCTACACGCTCAAAGGATGCTGCTGTTAACAACGCTCGTAAGGACAGGGGCACGCTGGTTGCCTCTGGATTCATCGCCGGAGGCGCATTAATGGGTGTTATTAGCGCCATCCTGAGATTTTTTAATGTGAACTATGTAAATGCCCAATGGTTCGAATCGCACTCGGCGGAACTGCTCGGGCTGGTAATGTTCCTGATACTCTGCGGCTACCTGATTTGGGAGAGCCTTAGGGCCAAACCCGAAGGGGAGTAGCAACTCATTTCTATACTCTCGATAGCGGCTACCCTGCCATCTTGCTGGCTGTGTATCCGCTATCTTTTTGTTATCCAGCATGTTATATGGCCAAAGCAACCAATATGCAAAGCTGCTTTTTTAACAATTCTATCGGTCAAAAAGAAATGAAAAAAACATCAAAGTTCCTACCTTTACCATAGAAATAAAGCAGAAAGATGATTGAGCAGCAAGTAGTTGACAGGATAATTGCCGCAGCAGACATACTGGAGGTCCTACAGGATTTCGTTACCCTTCGTAAACGGGGAGTTAACTACCTCGGACTATGCCCATTTCATAACGAAAAAACACCTTCGTTTACCGTCAGCCCATCAAAGGGAATCTACAAGTGCTTTGGTTGCGGAAAGGGCGGTAATGTGGTTAACTTCATCATGGAGCATGAGCATTTGGGCTACGTGGATGCGCTAAAGTTCCTGGCCAAAAGGTACAATATCGAGATTGTTGAAAAGGAGGCTACTCCCGAAGAGCTGGAACAGCGAAACGAGCGGGAAAGCCTTATGGTGGTTAGCGCTTATGCACAAAAGTACTTCAGCAACATTTTACATAAGCATTCCGATGGCAAGAATATAGGAATGGCCTACTTTCGTGAACGGGGATTCCACGACAATATTATAGAGAAATTTCAGCTGGGCTATAGCCTCGACCAGCGAAATGCCTTTACCAGAACAGCCCTGCATGATGGTTACAAGCTGGATTACCTGGTAAAAACCGGGCTGACCATAGAGGGCAAGGATGGTAACCCTTTCGACAGGTTTGCCGGTAGGGTGATGTTTCCAATCCACAGTCTGAGCGGACGGGTGATTGGTTTTGGCGGACGCGTTCTTAGAACCGACACTAAAACAGCTAAGTACCTTAATAGCCCTGAAAGCGAAATATACCATAAAAGCGAGGTACTCTACGGAATCTTTCAGGCCAAGAAGGCAATAACCCAGGAGGGTAAGTGTTTCCTGGTGGAAGGCTACACCGATGTTATTTCGCTCCACCAGGCAGGTGTGGAGAATGTAGTGGCCAGTTCAGGTACATCGCTTACCCATGACCAGATTAAGCTCATCAAGCGCTTCACCAGTAATGTTACCATTCTCTACGATGGAGATGCAGCTGGTATTAAGGCTTCATTAAGGGGTATCGACATGGTGCTGGAGGAGGGTCTAAACGTAAAGATTGTGCTGCTCCCCGACGGCGAGGACCCCGACAGCTTTGCCCGTTCGCATAGCGCTTCCGAAGTGCTCAAGTTTATTGATGAGCATGAGACCGATTTCATCCGCTTCAAAACACTACTCCTACTCGATGATGCTAAAAATGATCCGATAAAAAGGGCAAACCTGATTGGCGATATAGTGCAGTCCATCAGCGTGATACCCGAGGTTATCAAGCGTTCGGTTTACATTAAGGAATGCTCCCGGCTCATGGATATCGAGGAAAATGTTCTCTACACCGAGGTGAACAGGCAGCGCCGCAAACGCTTCGAGCAGCTGGTTCAACGCGAATCAAGGGAACCAAAGGAAAAGGAAACACCACGTTTACCTTCATACGTATCAGGTGTTGTTTGCGAGGAGCAGGAGAAGGAAATTATCAGCTTCCTGCTGAACTATGGTAGCAAAACGCTCTACAACAGCCAATCAGAGGAAAATAAGGACGATGAGATTAACATTACAGTTGGCCAGTATATTATTGACGAGATACTCAACGATGAGCTGGAGTTTCAAAACCTGGCCTACAAGATGATTTTTGACGAGTATGCCCAGCTGCTTTCCCAGAACCAGGCTGTTGACAACCGACACTTCATCAACCACTATAACCCACAGATAAGCCAGCTGGCGGTTGACTTGATGTCGAGCAGGCACAAGTTGAGCCGGATTTGGGAAAAACATAAGGCCGAAGTTACAGACGATCCCGATTTCCTGCTTCATGCCGTGCCAAAGGCTATTCAGGTTTACAAGAGCAAGGTGCTTAAGATTGCCATTAAAAATTTAACCGACGAGCTGACCCACCTATCAGCCCAGCAAAAAGATGAAACAGATGAAATACTCAAGCGGCTACTCGAGCTAAACAAGCTTATGAACTCCATGTCGAAGGGGTTAGACAGGGTAGTGCTTTAGAAACAGCAGAAAAGTAAACAGGAAACAAGGATAAAGAGATTTCAAGGTAAAGGATTCCTGATTCTAGAACCTGTCCGGCTACTGGTGGAACTTGTCCGGCTACTGGCGGATTCCAGATTCCAGATTTAAGATTCCAGATTTAAGATTCCAGAATTAAGATTCCAGATTCAAAAACCTGCCCGCTTTTGGCGGAACGTTTTAGGCTCCAACGGGTTAGTGTGGTGTAAAAACTTCCATAAAGCCATTTAACTTTTGACTTTCCCCCGCTCGCTTTCAAGCCCAATAATCTTTTTCTCAGGGAAAACTCTTGTGCATGAATTTTGTTCCCCTAATAAGAACAACATTTTAACAGCTTACTAAAAGTGTAAAACCTTTTATACTTTTACAACTTTGAAATAGCTGGCTATTTTTAGTGAATCCTAAGGCAACAACGGAATTATCTAAACAATATGGATTTTGAGCTGACAATCATTGTTCCGGTTTATAACGAGGAGGACAACCTGGAACGAGTTTACCAGGAGCTAAGCAGCTACATCGGAACAGCTGAAAGGAAAGCTAAGGTGCTGTTGGTAAACGATGGCTCCACCGACGGCAGCCTTGCCAAGGTTAAGGAAATCTGCACGCACGACAACCGCTTCTTCTACTGTTCATTTGACCGTAATTACGGGTTAAGCGCAGCCATTAAGGCTGGCTTCGACTATGCCGACACGCCATGGGTCGGCTACATTGATGCCGACCTGCAAACCTCACCTCAGGATTTCAACCTCCTGTTTGAGTATGCCAACGACTACGACCTGGTTACAGGCGTCAGGTCTATGCGGAAGGACTCCTTTGTGAAGAACATGTCGTCGCTCATAGCCAACAATATACGCAGAGCCTTTACGCACGACGGAATGGACGATACCGGCTGCCCCCTTAAAATTATCAGAACAGAATTCGCCAAGCGTATTCCCATGTTTAACGGCCTTCACCGTTTCCTCCCGGCCATGATACTCCTGCAAAACGGACGCATTAAGCAGGTACCTGTGAGGCACTTTCCACGCGTAGCCGGCAAATCGAAGTACCACCTCTGGAACAGGCTCTTTGGACCCCTGATGGACTGCTTTGCCTACCTATGGATGAAAAAGAAGTACATCAACTACCATGTGGCCGAAAACAACATTCAACCTCCCACCCTATAACCCATGAGCAGCTGGATAATATACGCCATTGGGTTTATAGCACAAGCGCTTTTCTCAAGTCGGGTTTTCCTGCAATGGATTATTTCCGAAAAGCATAAAAAGGTACTCACCCCAAAGCTATTCTGGGAGTTGAGCTTGCTGGCGTCGGTGCTGCTTTTCATTTACGGGTACTTGCGCCACGACTTCCCCATCATGCTGGGACAGGTTATCACCTACTTCATCTACATCAGGAACATTCAGCTGGAAAATCAGTGGAAAAAATTTCCCAAATGGCTACGTGTTACCCTCTTCGTTTTTCCGTTCGTCATCCTGATATACGGCTACAACAACAACATCATGGACAGAGCCAACCTGTTCAATAAGGAAAACATACCCTTCGTTCTCATGCTGCTTGGGGTGATATCGCAGGTGTTGTTCACCCTGAGGTTTGTTTACCAATGGATATACTCCGAGCGGAGAAAAGAATCGTCGCTGCCCATGGGATTTTGGGTGCTAAGCCTAGCCGGTTCTACCCTAATATTCATTTACGCAATTTTTAGGCTTGACCCTGTGCTGCTGCTCGGGCATTCAACCGGCATTATCATGTACTCCCGAAATATCTACCTGTTAAAAAAGTATGGCACATAGGTATCGTTACGAGTTGCTGCTGGCCATTGTAACCGGGATTCTGCTTCTGGCAGGCCTTGGTAAGATTGAGGTCAACATTATGGAGGCAAGGAACTTCACTACTGCCCGCGAGATGGTTCAGAACAGGGAGTACCTGTTGACCACCCTCAACGGTGAGCCCCGCTACCAGAAGCCGCCTTTGCCCACCTGGTTGACCGCCCTTTCGGGAATGGCATTCGGTTTCGACTCACTTTTTACCCTTCGACTTCCGGTTGTTGCCATAACATTCCTACTGGTTTTTGCCTTCTACTTCCTTTCCATAGCGTTGGGTTTGTCAAAAAAACAAAGCTTCAACAACGCCCTTATCCTGATAACCTCTTTCTACATATTCTTTGGTGGAAGGGATAACCAGTGGGATATGTACACCCATGCCTTTATGGTAACCTCCATATTCTTTCTGTGGAGGCTACTACAAAAGGATACCCATCGCCTGGGCAATAGCATTGCCGCCGGAGTATTTTTTGGATTGTCAATACTAAGCAAAGGCCCCATCTCACTCTATGCCCTTTTCCTGCCCTTTCTAATCAGCTATGGCATGGTTTACCGTTTCCATCTTAAGGGGAAAGGCATCTACCTTATAAACATGCTTTTCATCGGATTGCTGGTTGGCTTATGGTGGTACGCATACGTTCGGTTGAAGGATCCGGAGTACTTCCGGGCTATAGTTGGACATGAGGCTGCAAACTGGGCCAGCTACGAAACAAAACCCTTCTACTATTATTGGAATTTCTTCATACAGAGCGGGTTGTGGACACTACCCTCATTAACCGCACTAGCCTATCCATACCTCAAAAAAAGGGTGGACAACCTCAAGGCCTACAGATTCTCGCTGCTTTGGACGCTGTTTTCAGTTATTCTACTCTCAGCCGTTCCCGAGAAGAAACCCCGTTACCTGCTACCCACCCTAATTCCAATGGCTATCAACACAGGCTTTTACATAGATTACCTTTTTCGAAGATTCAGCAAAGGTTTGCCAAGAGCCGAGAAGCTGTGGGTTTATTTTTCATTTGGACTATTAGGATTCATCGCTCTGGCATACCCTTTTGCCTTAACATTCATCCTTAAAACTGATATACTAAACTACCTACCTATTGCCATCATCTCGTCAATACTCATGCTAACATGCGCATTTTTCATTCTCAGGGGGATGAAAAGTTTTAACTTCCAAATCACATTCTACTCCACTATTGCCCTCTTTACAGTGGTTGTGGTGGCTATAATTCCATTATCGCAAAATTTGTTTACCAATCCAGCCTATAAGCCTGCAAGCAGTGCATTGAATGTAGAAGCCAAGTATGGCGTAAAAACCTACCGGCTAAACGACATTGCCCCCGAAATTGTATGGGATTTTGGCAAGGTCATTCCTTCCCTACCCAAAATTAACGAAAACATACAAGCTCCGCCAGAAAAGCAGTTTGGGCTGCTTGTTGCCCGAAGCGATTCAACCATAGTTAGGTCAGGCTTCCCGAATTTTGAAGTAAAAAAAGTTCACACCATTGACATGAACTATAGACCCCGACATAGGGACAGGCTTATTAGAGACTACTACGTATTGAGGTTGAAAGAATAACGGTAATCAAATAAATTGCAAAAGTTAAACCTAAAGCTATGGCAAACTACAGGGTTAAACCCGAGGACATAAAGGAACTAATTCCTCAAAAGTCTTACTGCTACGCCTCGGAAATGATTACAGTTGATGGAATGCCTGTTGGATACATGTATAGGGAGAAACCCGAGGATGATGACGATAGCGGCTGGCGTTTCTACTCGGGTGCCGAAACCGAGGAGTACGTTGAAGACGTTTACCACTTCATGATGTTTGACCTCAACTACATTGCCAACTGCGATGCCTCCATTATTCCCTACCTTAACTCAAGGGTTGGCACTGAGCTGGAGCGGGTTGAGGGAACCGATAAGTTTCAACCGGTAGAGGATTAGCTACCACCCAGAAGCTGTTTAGCCATGTCGGAAATAGCCTTTCCATCAGCCCTGCCGGCTAGCAGCTTGCTGGCAACACCCATAACTTTTCCCAGGTCCGAAGGTGCCTTAGCGCCAACCTGCCCAATTATTTTTACCAGCTCAGCCTTCAGCTCATCAGCGCTAAGCATTTTGGGCATGTACTCCTCTATGATGGCAGCTTCGGCTAGCTCCTTGTCGGCCAGCTCCTGCCGGCCAGCCTGAACGTACTGCTCAGCCGACTCCTTCCTCTGCTTGTATTGCTTTTGCAGCAACCTAGCCTCGGATTCAGGAGCAAGCGTATCCTTATGCTCGCCTTCTGTTTTTGCAAGCAAAATGGCACTTTTTATTGCCCGTAGCGCATCCAGCCTAACCTTGTCCTGTGCCAGCATGGCTGTTTTGATATCCTGGCTGATTCTTTCCTCTAACGACATCTCCTCGCAAATTATGGTTTCTGACACAAAGTTAGAAAAAGTTGGAATAATTTGACTTTAACTATTTATTTGAATTAAAATAATTTACTACTTTTGAAAGTTGTTTAGCTATTTGTCATATCTTGCTGGTTGTTTTAAAATTGAGGTGTTATTTCTAAACAATTTGGTTGGATAAATCCTTTAGGGTTGTAAACTGCCGATTGATGAGACTGAGGATTTTGTTGATATTTATAGCTGCCTTTCCATTCCAAAATGCGTTTTGTCAGAAAAGCTCCTACTTTAAAAGAGTTTTTGTTGATGCGGAGTACTACCTGCTTTACGAGGAGTATCGTGACGCGCTACCTCTTTACCAGGAAATATACAAGGCCTACCCTTCAAACTGTAACCTGGCCTACCGCATAGGGCTTTGCTACCTCAACATTCCCAACGAAAAAAAGAAATCCCTACCCTATTTCGAGAAGGCTATTACCTCCATCACCCCATCCTACCAGGAAGGCTATTTCACCGAAACCAAAGCACCGCGTGAAGCTTTCCTACGTTACGGACAAGCCTTACGAATTGACTCGCAGTTCGATAAGGCCATGGAGGCTTTTAAATCGTACCAAAACCTTCTTACTCCAAAGGATCTCTTGGAGCAAAAAATAATTGCCAGGGAAATTGAGTCTATCGCCTACGCCAGGAAGCAGCTCGCCAACCCCGCTAGCCATACCATTAAACCCGTTAACCGGAATGTGAATACCCGTTTCCCCGAGGTTAACCCCCTTTCCGATACAACGGGCAACCTGCTCATCTACACCTCTCTTCAGCAGTTCTACAACGCCATTCTGGTTAGCCAGCGCAAGGAAGACCTCTGGACCAACCCCATAAATCTTAACGCCCAGCTATTTGCCGATGGGGCTATTAAAACTGTGGGCATTTCACCCAACGGTAACATGCTTATTCTGGCGCGTAACGATAACGACACCTATAACCTCTACTTCAGCCGGTACGACAGAACAAAAAACACATGGTCGCCCATTGAGAAGTTCCCAAAGGAGATTAACTCCAGCGGATGGGAAATTTCGGGCTCGCTCTCCAGTCGTGGCGATACCCTATACTTCAGCAGTAACAGGGCAGGTGGTTTTGGCGGATTCGACATCTACATGTCGGTGAAAACCATAACAGGTTGGTCTAACCCGGTTAACCTGGGAAATAAAGTCAATACTCCTTTCGATGAAATATCCCCATTTGTTACCGAAAATGGCAAGCAGCTCTTCTTCAGCTCCAACGGACACCGCTCCATGGGAGGATTCGACCTGTACCTCTCCGGTTATGAGAATAAAACATGGGGGTTACCCCATAACCTGGGCTACCCTATCAACACCCTTGACGACGATACATTTCTATTCCCACTCAACAACGGTAAAAGAGGATTTATTTCTCGAGCCTCGGAGGAGTCAAGCGGCGAGGACGACATCTACGAGGTAACCCTTGACCTCAGCACCTTACTTAACGGGGATAAATGACGGATTGTTACAATAGCGGCATAAAGCAACTATAACGTATCCAACTCATATGAAAAATGTTTTGAGCTTAGAGCCTCATTCCGCAGGGACAAACCGGTAAAGAAATGAAACTTTGAAGGAAAACAAGTGCATCAATGACAATCTTAAAGAAACTCCTACCTGTTGGAATTTGTCTATGCCTCACCATAGCCGGAAAACCACAATCCAAATTAGAAATTGAGGAAATATATCGTGACGCCAACTCCTACTTTTACTTCGAGGACTACGAAGAGGCCCTGACATTATACCTTCAGGTATATAGCCACCAACCCGAAAACTACAACCTTTGCTACCGGATTGGCTTCTGCTACCTGAACATTCCGGGGAGTAAAAAGAATGCCATTCCCTATCTGGAAAAGGCAGCTGGGAATATTACCCGTTTTTACAGGGAGGAGTCTATTCTTGAGACAAAGGCCCCACCCGATGCAATTTTTTACCTTGGAAATGCCTACCTGGTAAATAACCAGGTGGAAAATGCTATTAAGGAGTATGAAAAATTCTGGACGCTGACAAGGGGTAAGGGTAGCTGGAATTTTGACTATCTAAATCATCAGATGGCCACAGCAAAGAGCTCCATACAGCTGCAGAAAAATAAGGTTAACTTCATTCTGACCAATTTGGGAGAACCGGTAAATGACCACTTTCCCAACTTCAACGCCACCATTTCGGGCAATGGAACCACCCTTGCATACACATCAAGGCTAAAATTCTACAACGCCATCATGGTGGCGCAGCTGAACGAGCGGGGTGAGTGGGAAAAACCCATCAACATCACCCTCGATCTGCAGGTTGACGGCCGATGCGAAACCCTTTCGCTATCGTACAGGGGCGATGAGCTCTACCTCTTCAGGGACGACAATCATGATGGAAACATTTATGTTTCCCATCTGGAAAATGGCAGATGGACACCAATTAGAAAGCTCAACCCAAACATCAACTCCGAATATTACGAAACACATGCCTGTCTTAGCCCCGATGGCAAGGACCTATACTTCAGCAGCAACCGAAAGGGTGGATTCGGCGATCTGGATATTTACGTCAGCCACCGGGAATCTGGAGATAATTGGGAAGTCCCCCAAAACCTTGGGTCAACAATCAATACCAAACTTAACGAAAACACTCCATTCCTCACCTCCGATGGATTATCCCTGTACTTCAGCTCCGAGGGCCATAGTAACATGGGGGGCTACGATATCTTTGTTTCGCAGCTGGAAGCTGATGGCCGCTGGACAGCCCCTATTAATCTGGGATACCCTATCAATACTACTGATGATGATCTTTTCTTCTTCCCGATTGATGATGGCTCCAGCGCATTAATGGCCATGTTTGACCCCGAGGGGATGGGCTCTCAGGATATTTACGAGCTGAAACTGTTTGTTCCCAGATTCATGCGAGGCATAGTGTCAACCACCGAGGTATCCGACAGAATCTCCGATAAAACGTTTAAGCGGTTGGTGGTTGACACCATTAGCTTTAGAGGTAAAGCTCTTGTTGACCTCACCAGCTCCGATATACCCCAAATTATTGACCCCAAACTTAAAAGCAAGCTTGTCTTCGACGGTAGGAAATTCGACATTAGCCAGAAAATTAGCTACACCCAGACACGCTTACCCAAGGCGGAACAAGGAGAAAATACCGGTTTTCAGCTAACTGATGCTAGGGTAAGACCAAACCTTAGCCAACCCTTTAAGACCTTTGCCGATACGGGCATGGGCATTTCTAAACTGATAGGTGACACAAATAAACTGATTTCTGGCTACACGAAGCCTGACCGTATAAGGGGTAGGAGTAGCCAGCTTACCCCTGATGGGTACGCCGGCACTAACGTCGGAACCTACAGCTACTTAATGGAAACGCTGCTACTACTAACTCCTCCAAATTTGCAGTCTGTTCTAAGCCCTATACTCAAAAACAACTGGCAGTTCCCGGATAACACCCTTAGCGAGAGCATTTTTAATTTTTCCAGCGCATTTAAAACCTACGAGGGGAGAGATGCCATGGTGAGAGCACTGGCCAACCTCAGCGATGTTATTTCTGACAAAACCTCCGGCAACACCTCCCAAAGAAGACAAACAATTGCTTCCGACTCCGAGTACGGCTCATTCACCTACTTTTACAATCAGCTAATCAACCTTTCCTCCCCAAATCTGGCCAAACAGCTAGCTGCCATTACTGTTGGCCATCCAAAAATCAACACCTTTTCTGCCCTGCTTGCCGCCTATAAAAAAGCCAACCCAAAAGGCTATAGGGAGAACCTCCCCGAGCTGCTTAGAGTTTTTTCACGAATTTCAATCAGCGCTTACAATGCACTGCCTGATGAGGATAAAATCAACCTGTACAGCGATATCACACAGGATGTAACCTCAGGAAAGAGAAATGTTTGGTACTTCTACCTGTTGTTATTTCTGGTTGTGGCATTGGCTGGTTACTTGCTATTTAGGTACCTGAAGCTAAGGAAAGAATCGCAATCGTAGGAGGCATTGGAGTTCTTCCCCCTGGTTGGAACTTTTTGATACTCCTGTATAGCTGGTGTTGCCCGCAACCACCTCCAGAAAAAATTATCTACCTACGTACTCAAAATAATCGCTAGCGCAGTTTAGGTTTTGATACCATCCATTGCCAGTAAAATCAACAGTAGCGTATTCAGTACAATCAAGAAGCTCAACAGTCCTTTGCCTGTTTTCATCCAAAAGCAATTTGGCCTTAGCAGCAACGCTTTTACGTTATACGACAAAAAGGGGTTCGAACCGTGAGGAATCATTCACAGGTATTACTATCTCGTAATCTAACGCCAAGTTGGCCATTCTACTTACTAGCTCAATATTCATTTCCGGGATATCGCAGGCTGTAGTAAAGTTTATGTCGCTGTCCGAAGCCAGCAAACATGAGTAAATTCACATTAAAGTGCCTTTCTCCAAATATCAGGATCAACCCTCAGCTTTAGGAAGCCATACTTTTCCGTATCGTTTGCCCCGATAATTGCCTCGTCGAGAAAATCAACCAGCTGCTCTGCGATGTGCTGAATTAGAGGTTTTCCGTTTACAGGGAGCAACCTCTTACCCATTCGGGAACTTTTGCCTCCGGCAAAAATTATTGCGGTTGCTTTTTGACGAATATGCTATGTTCCGTCTTTAACAAATATACGCCCTGGCTCAAAAACCCAGGAGTTATTTTGAAAGCCAATAATTTTATCGGCAGGCTAATTACTTTTGAGCAGCCCTTTTTTACCCCTTGTTTCTCCTAAATTTCTTATTACAATGAACAGACCCGTGTCAAGGACTTTTCGAATCGAATTTAATTCCACCACTACCGAAACATTCTGAGGAATAGAATCGTGCGCCAACCAAAAGATTTTCCAAAATATAATGAGTCAAAAAAAATTAATGATGCCTATGAACGGGTCGAATTCCTCGAAAAAGCGTTTGCAGATGATATTCAAGATAATAGATTTATACCCTACATTCAGCTATACGAATTTGAAACACTCATACTATCAAAACCTGAAGAATTAAAAATTGAATATTTTGAGCGCTCCAAAGAAATAAGTAACTTACAGAAACTTCTCGCTGAAAAGGTGAATCCAGAGCTAATTAATGATAACCCCGAAACAGCACCTTCGAAAAGAATAATAAAACTTATTCCGGAATACGATAAAGTAAGCGTTGGGGCAGTAATTGTTGGGAAAATAGGGATTGACTTTCTAAAAAAAACATGCAGCCATTTTAATGGTTGGATAGCTAAGCTGGAAAACCTTTCTAGCATTACCAACCGGTAATAACAACTAAACGGTAGAAATGACAACCTTGACCATTGCGTCAGGTTAGATATTCATCTAGCTCCATATTCCTACAGCGCTCCCCCTGCAATAAACTGCCGTAAATGGCAAATGCCGCAATCATTTGAAGTAATGCGGTAAGTGCCTCCAAATCCTCAACCAGCCTACTGCCCAAAGCTCATAATGGTGTAGCCGGCCAGGTTAAATGTTTGGCTCTTGTCCTTGTTTATCTCCCTGACGTAAAAGTCGGAATGCGCAGGTGAACCAGAATCCTTGAAGTGCATTTCCAGCACTGTTCCATTGGTTGCTGATGAGTTCACGTTCGACATCATTTGGAATCCCTGCATCCGGTTATAGGCATCGGAGTAGTCATAGCGCACATCGTTTGTTACCCAAAGTTCAACCTTACCCTCGGGGTTCTCCATAAGGTACTCCTTACAGCTGTAGCCAAGGATGCTTTTGGTTCGTCCGGTTGCCCTAAAGGTTACATCACCAGTTGAAACTTCGTTGCCAGGTAGCTCAGTGTCCGTGGTAGGCGCCACCTGAGAAGGTTCTACCTTAGAAGAATCGGGTGGAATAGCCATGGCCATGCCGCTATTTTGCCCTTCCTGCTCGCTAAGAATCAGCAGGGCCAAATTGCGGAAATCATAGATGAATAGCGATTTTGAGGCTGGCTCATCCTTTTTGCCGGCAGTCTCAACCTCCATGGCAAAATTTTTGCCATCCTTTTCAAAGTAAAGGGTGTAGGTTCCTGTAAAAGGCTCATTCTGCGCTGAATCTAGCACCTCAAAATCCATCTTCATGCTCGAGGTGAAGGTGTAGGATAAATCGTACTTCACGTTTCCCTTTCCCATCAACCCCATCATCTTTGCCTGCATGTAGGTTTCGGTTGGGTTTTCGGCCTGCTGGTTTTGCTGTTTTTCACTAATGGTATCGCTTTGACCCTCATCCTGATTGGATAGCACACTCTTTACAGCAGCCTTTTTAAGCCTATCCTTAAGCATTCCCCCCACCTGCGACTTCGATTCCCCGCTAAAAGCGGTTATCATAAATGAAACCATTATAATGGTTGTAGCTAACTTATTCATGGTATGTTATTTATAAGGAATTACATGCAATTTAGCCGATAGTTTTGTTAAATGCAAATTATTTTCATTCTTTAATGTTGATATTAAGATTCTTGATACCGACATGAAGCTTGTGCATAATGTTTAACAAGGAACGAATAAATAGTCGACGAATGCCTAAATTTGCCAACAAACATTCCAGCCCATGCAGAGAGGAAAAGAGTCAAAGCCACACATTGGCATTTATGGAAGACGCAACAACGGAAAAAGCTCGCTTATCAACCTGCTTGCAGGTCAGAATGTAGCAATAGTATCCGATTTTGCCGGAACCACAACCGACCCTGTGAAGAAATCGTTTGAGATTACGGGCTTTGGACCGGTTATTCTGGTTGATACCGCCGGAATTGACGATAGCGGCGAGCTGGGGGAAAAACGGGTTGGTAAAACATTGGAAACAATCAACCAGGTAGATTTGGCTATTCTGGTTGTGGCAGGTAACACCTGGGGTGATTATGAGGAAAGGCTGATCGAAGAGTTTTCAACCAGCGATACCCCCTTTTTGGTCATCCACAATAAATCCGATTTAACCCCTGCCAGTGAGGAGTTCAAACGGGTTGTGGGTTCCAAACCCCACAGGGGCTTTGCGGAAATAAGCTGCCTTTGGCCTAACAACGTGGATACGTTGGTTGAGATGATAAAGGGGGCTATTCCCGAATCGTCGTATCAGGTTCCAACCCTTTTGGGTGATTTAATATCCTACGGCGACGTGGTGCTCCTTATCACTCCGATTGACGTTGAGGCTCCAGCCGGAAGGCTTATACTACCACAGGTTCAGGCCATCAGGGATGTGCTTGATAACGATGCGGTGGCCATAGTGCTGAAGGAGCGTGAGGTTGACGACTTCCTCAGAAAAACCCGTATCAAACCTGCGCTGGCTGTTACCGATAGCCAGATTTTCTCCAAGGCCGATGCCTCCATCCCGAGGGATATTCCCCTTACCAGCTTCAGCATACTGCTTGCAAGGATGAAGGGTGATTTTGCCAGCTACCTGAAGGGAACCCCAAAAATTTCGCAGCTAAAGAACGGCGACAGGGTGTTGCTTCTCGAAAGCTGTAGCCACCACGTTTCCTGCGACGATATTGGCCGTACAAAAATCCCCAGGTGGCTTTCCAACTTTACCGGTAAGCAGCTGGAGTACGACGTGGTGGCAGGGCTTAGCTCCCTACCCCGCAGCATCACCGATTACGCACTGGTTATTCAGTGTGGCGGCTGCATGATTACCCGCAAGCAGCTTATCAACAGGATAAGACCTGCCGTTGAAGCGGGAATACCAGTTACCAACTACGGTATGGCCATTGCCTATGTTCAGGGAATATACCAGCGTGCCATTGCGCCCTTTGCTCCGGCTAGTCCAACCAGCTACCTATAGTTGAGTTTACCCGTTTTACCCCAGCTTAATATAGCAGTCCGAAACTTCAAATCTCCTTCAGGTACGAACAAATTAATGAAAGGTTATGGAAAAATTCAAAAGTGACCTATCGGGTCAGGAATTTCCAATTTCTGAACGGGTTTCAGGTAAATCAATCCGCCAGCCGATCATGGAGCTGATTCAAAAGGATTTCCCTCAGTTTTCAGCCGAAGAGTTCCTATCGCTAACAGAGCTTAACGATTACCGCGAGAAGTACATCACCGAATACCTGGTGAGGCAAACCGGCGAGCTCACCGAGCTTGAGCAAAAAGTGATAGACTCCATATCCGACCGGGCAACCCTTTCGGATAAGCTGGTTGAGGATGAAACTCAACGTACTTTCGGCCAGAAAATTGCCGACAAGGTTGCCGCATTCGGTGGTAGCTGGACCTTCATTATTGCTTTTCTGGGTTTTATTTTAATCTGGATTTGCCTGAATGTTTTCTGGCTGGCCAACCGGAACTTCGACCCTTTTCCATTCATCCTGCTCAACCTCATTCTATCGTGCATTGCTGCCATTCAGGCACCTGTTATTATGATGAGCCAAAAACCGCCAGGAGTCTAAGGATCGGGAAAGGGCTAAAAAGGACTACATGATAAACCTTAAGGCTGAGCTGGAAATCAGGTCGCTTCACGAAAAAATTGATCACCTGATTTTACGCCAGCAGCAAGAAATAGTTGAGATGCAGAAGGTTCAAACTGATATGCTCAGCGACATTGCCAAAGAGGTGGTAAGTAGCTCGGAAAGGGAGTAAAGAGATAGCCCTCCCTACTGGGGATCAACATCAACCGCAACAACCAACGAACGGTACTCGCCATTTACCCTCAGGCTGTTGGCCATGTAGGCAATAAGCTCCTTAACCCTCGAAAGGGATTGCTGCCCGCCAGCCTTAACCAGAATGCTTTGAATGTAATAACCCTGAATTTTTCCAACCATCGGGGCTTCTGGCCCAAGCACCCTGTTACCCAAGCTATGCTTCAACCCATTTGCCATTACTTCGGAAGCCTGTCGGGCAACATTTTGGTCCTTATGTTTAATCGAAATGGAAATTAACCGGCAAAATGGTGGGTAGAGGAACTTCTGTCGCTCCCCAACTACAGTGGCGTAAAAAGCCATGTAGTCGTTTTCCTTCACCTGCTTAATCACCGGATGGTTAGGTTGCGATGTTTGAATGATTACCAAGCCCCGTCGGTTCTTACGCCCGGCACGTCCGCTTACCTGCGCCATCAGCTGAAAACTCCTTTCGGATGCCCTGAAATCGGGAAAATTAAGCATGTTGTCGGCATTTAGTACACCCACCAGGCTAACCCTGTCGAAATCCAAGCCCTTTGTAACCATTTGTGTTCCGATGAGTATATCGGTTTGCCCCATTACAAACCGGGCAATAATTCCCTCGTAGGCAGTTCGTGAACGGGTTGAGTCAAGATCTATGCGTTCAATTGAAGCTTCGGGGAAAAATATTTGCAGCTCATCCTCCACCTTCTCGGTTCCAAATCCCTGCGGTTGCAGGTTGGTGCTACCACATGCCATGCACTCATGGGTAGGTTTAACAGAGTAGCCGCAGTAGTGGCACACCAGCAGGTCCGATGCCTTATGGTAGGTTAGGGTTACGTCGCAGTTCTCGCAGTGGGGTACCCAGCCGCACTCATGACACTCGATAAATGGCGCAAAGCCTCGCCTGTTCTGAAACAGAATGACCTGCTCATTGCGTTCAAGGGATAGCCCGATTTCCTCAATAAGCTTTTCGGAGAAGTGCGAGCGCATCAGCTTGCGCTTTCGGGCCTCCCGTACATCAACCACCTCCACTTGGGGCAGCTCCATGTTTAGGTAGCGGTCAGCAAGCTCCACCAAACCATACTTACCCGTTCGGGCGTTAAAGTAGGTTTCAACCGATGGTGTGGCTGTCCCGAGCAGTACCTTTGCGCCATGAAACCCGGCCAGCATAATGGCGGCATCACGGGCCTGGTATCGCGGAGCGGGGTTAAACTGCTTATAGGTGTTTTCATGCTCCTCGTCAACAATCACCAACCCAAGATTCCTGAAGGGTAAGAAAATCGATGAGCGAACACCAAGAATCACGCTGTAGGCAGGTTTTCCCGGAGTACTTTCGGCACGCAGCACTCCGTTGTACACCTCAACCCGCTGCGAATCGCTGAACTTGGAGTGGTACACCCCTACCCTATCGCCAAATATTCTTCTCAACCTGCTGATTATCTGTGTGGTAAGTGCAATCTCGGGTAGCAGGTACAGCACCTGTTTACCTTCTGCAAGCGCTTCGCCAATTAAATGAATGTACACCTCAGTTTTTCCGCTAGAGGTTACACCATGAAGCAGGGTTACATGGTGGGTGGCAAACGATTCCTTAACTCTATTCAAAGCTTCAAGCTGAGCACTGCTCAACTCCACCGGCTTTCCCAGCTGGTTGTCGGCATCGTTAACCCGCGAAACAGCCTTTTCAACCTCACAAATTACTCCTTTGGCAACAAGACTACCAACAACAGCTGCTGAGACATCAACTTTTTCGAGGACTTTGCGTTTCGGCACACAAACATCGGACAGTTCAGAAAAATTATCGATCAACGAAAGCATCCCAAGCAGCAACCTCTGCTGAGCCGGAGCCCTGCCAAGGCTATTAAGCAACTCGTTGATAGCATCGTTGCTACAATATTTTGGTGAAATTGACAAGTACTTCTCCGTTTTTGGTCTGTACGCCTCCTCAATCTCCTCGGAGATGAAGATTGCATTTTTCTCCAACAGCGACTTAATCGCCCCCATAGGATTTTTAAAACCTGCCATGGTGGCAATATCCTGTATTCTACGCTTCTTCTTACCGTCAAGCAGGTGCAGGATAATCCGTTCGCTATCCGAAAAGTTAATATCTTCAACATTCGCTTGGCTCACAAAGCTTTCGCTCTCCATCTTCAGGCCGGAGGGAAGTGCAGCCTTCATCACCTCACCTAAATAGCACATGTAGTAGTCGGCCACCCAACTCCAAAACTTCAGCTGGCCGGGTAGTACAACCGGCTGATCGTCAATAAGCTGGATGATGTCCTTGGTTTGATACCCATTGGGGCATCACTATGAACCCTGAACACAACCGCAGCGTAAAGTTTCTTTCGTCCAAACGAAACCACAACCCGCATTCCCTGTTCAACCCTACCTATCATTTCATCGGGAATGGAGTAGGTGTAGAGCCTTGGAAGCGCTAGTGGAAGCACAACATCAACAAAGCAATCTCCTGCCTGAGCCATTACCTGCCACTCCAATTAGCCATTACCTGATGTAAAAAAAAACAATGAGCCCTGCATCATTAAAAACTCGTGTGTAAAGGAAAATATGCAAGTAGAAACCATCTGCAAGGTGCAGCTGGGTTTGTTACACAAGCCCTTCGCCTAGCCGGGAGAGCTGGCTTCCTAAAGTAAAACATACGGGCAAGGTATGAAAATCTTTGCAGGATTGAATAAAAATTTTTGAAACAAACTAAAAAGGGTGTATTTTTGCAACGCTTTGCTCAGAAATTCGAGAGATGGCTAATTTTTTCAACCATTTTCGGTTATGAAGCAGGGCGAAATTTTGCTTCGGGGTGTGGCGCAGTTGGCTAGCGCACTTGCATGGGGTGCAAGTGGTCGTCCGTTCGAGTCGGATCACCCCGACAAAACAGTAAAAGGCAACCGGTGGTTGCCTTTTTAATTTCAATACCCGGCTATTTAAAATTTACCCGGCGAGCTACCCCAGGTTAGAAAATGCCAACTCGAGTTTAACCTTCTGGTACAGCTGGCGACCTGCTGGTATTTCCGGCTCATCATATAGCAGCTCATCTTCAGAATCGGCTTGAACGTAAAGATGCCAGGAACCATTGTAGTACTCGGCTGCAGTGAAGTGCTCCACCCAATCGCCACAGTTCAGGTAGTGAACCCTCTTGTTGTTTATAAGCAGCTCCCTATCCTTAGGAAAGTGGGTATGCCCACATATCACCGTTTGGTAGCCTTGCTCAGCACATGATTTCAGCATAGACTTTTCATAGCCTATGAGGGTACTTCTCTCCCTGTTTAGCTTTTGGTTTATCGTTTTGTACAAAATGAAGTCCTTTCTCCCGAATATTCCAAGAAGCCCATTTATAAAAGCATCAATCAACGATAGCATCCCTTTTCCGGCTGCACCAATTTTAGCCAACCATTTTGCCATATATATGCTATGGTCGAAAATATCGCCATGGAGGATTAGGGTTTTCCCTCCATCCTGATCCAAAACAAGCCGATCAACAATTTGTAGATTTCCTGCTTCAACAGGGCTAAACTTCCTAAGGAACTCATCGTGGTTCCCCGTAATGTAGTAAACCTTAACCCCCTTCTCCATCATCTTGATAATCTGCCTTACAACCTTCAGGTGGCTTTTGGGAAAGTAATTCCTGCTGAAACGCCACGAATCAATAATATCACCGTTGAGGACAAGCATCTGCGGCTTAATAGATTTAAGGTACTTCAGAATTTTTTTTGGTTTGCAGGCATAGGTAGCCAGGTGCAAATCGGAAATCACGGCTATGTCCAACTGTCTATCCTTCATTTAGCTACAGGTATAAATTTTATGCAAAGGAGCAGTTTAGTTGTAAAATACATGTTACTAAAACGTTAGGATTTGAATAATCCTTTGTTACCACTTTACACCGCACAATTACTATAGGGTAGCATTAACCATGCAGGGCGCATTTTGCCATAATAAAAAGAATAAAAATGGATGGTTGCCACCACCGACGATGGATGAATATGAAAAAAAACTATTTTAGCCATTCAAAAATAGGCGCAATGAAACAACCTAAGAAGAAACGCGAGTTTCCGCATACCTACGTCATCATCTTCACGCTTATAGTTGTGGCAGCCCTTCTCACCTGGTTTATCCCCGGAGGGGAGTTCACCCGGGAGGTGAAGAGTATCAACGGGATTGATCGCGAAGTGATTGTTCCCGGCTCCTTTCACCAGGTTGACAACAGCCCGCAAACATGGCAGGTGTTCACCTCCATTTTTCAGGGCATGAGGCGTACCTGCGACATTATCTTCTACATTCTGATAATCGGCGGTTCGTTTTGGATGCTAAACGAGAGTAAAGCGTTGGATGTGGCCATCCTGTCGTTTCTGAACTTTACCCGGCGAATAGAGAGGTTCAAGCCACTGAAGGCAATCGGGGTGAATAACCTGGTGATAGCGCTCATCATGATCTGCTTCAGCTTTTTTGGGGCGGTAATAGGGATGAGCGAGGAGACCATCGCCTTTGTGGTAATTTTTGTGCCGCTGGCCATAAGCATGGGCTACGACTCCATTGTTGGAATATGCCTGTGCTTTCTGGGTGCGGGTCTGGGTTTTGCCAGCGCACTGCTAAACCCCTTTACCATAGGAATTGCCCAGGGACTTTCGGGAATACCGCTGTTTTCGGGGATTGAGTACCGATTCATAATCTGGCTGGTGATCAACACCATAGGTATTAGCTACGTGCTATGGTATGCCAACCGCATCAGGAAGAACCCCAAGCTATCGCCAGTTTACGAGATTGACGAGCACTGGCGCCACAAGGCTTCAGAAGAGGGGGCAATCGTTAAAACCAAAGCCGGCAAAATCGCATGGGTTGTCTTTGCCGTGGTAGCCATTGTGCTGGCCATTTTCGCCTACCTCTACCCCACCAGCCAGCTGGTAGTCGGCCAAAATGTCATTTCGGTTCCGGCTATTCCCATAGCCACCGTAGTGTGGGTCATACTAGGGCTTCTGGCATTAAGGCACTCCGTGCAGCTGTTCATTGTAAACATCCTCATGTTCACCATCCTGTTCCTCATTGTTGGCGTTATGGGCTATGGATGGTACATCAAGGAAATAGCATCGCTATTCCTGGTCATGGGTATTCTGGCCTCAGCTGCATTTGGTAAGAACGCCAACCAGCTTACACGCTCGTTCATTGATGGGGCAAGGGATATCATGTCGGCTGCGCTGGTTGTTGGGCTGGCCAGCGGGATTGTGGTGGTGCTGGAGCAAGGAAAGGTTATAGATTCGCTGCTGAACTACTCGGCCAACGCCATGCAGGGCTACGGAAAGGTAACCTCCATGGCCATCATGTACATCTTCTACAACCTGCTCAACCTGATTATTGCCTCCGGATCGGCTAAGGCTGCCCTCACCATCCCGCTGATGGCACAATTCTCCGACCTCATCGGCATAAGCAGACAGGCCACGGTAACGGTTTACCAGCTGGGCGGCGGTTTTACCAACCTTATCACCCCCACATCGGGGGTAATGGTTGGCGTGCTGAGCATTGCCCGAATACCCTACAACAAGTGGTTCAGGTGGTTCCTTCCGCTAATGTTCATCCTGATTGTAGCCGGGTTCCTGCTGCTGCTGCCTACGCTTTTCCTCCCCCTGAGCGGGTTTTAATGCCAACCTTTGACTTAATCGTTAGGAAACTCTGGAAAATGACATATCGGGCTGCAGGAACGCCTATGCCAGCACCGTAAAATCCAAAATCCCCGGAGCAATATTTGGTTGCACCAACTGTTTAAAAGTTCCGCTTGATGTTCATATCCTGAACAACGCTTACTTGTAATCGTCAGGGTTCCAAATTATTCCCCAGTTTTTAACGTAAGCAGAGATTGAACCCAACCCTACTTCAGCCCTCCGCTTGTCAACATTATCGGGGTCTTCAATTGGGCAAACATAATATTTTTCGCTCTTGTCGTCGTAGCATATCTGGCTACCATACACCTGTTTTATGCCCTCACCCAGGGCTACCCTATCCTCGAGCAATGCCAGATTAGCCGCACTGGCGCTACCAGCTTTAACAGCCTCCCGCATCATCGGCAGGTATTGCTGCTGCGTTTTTAAGTCGGAATGCTGGATAACCAAAAAGAAGGTCGCGCTGGCCTGCTCTCCAACCCTGTCTTTTCCAACCCATCCTTTAGTGTCCAGAATATTTTTGATTTTCACCAGGTTGATGCTGTCAACTTTTATCATCACCTGAATCAGGCTGTCCTTTACCCTGCTCCGGTACCCGTACTGCCTCTCCGCCTCAACAAACTTATGACGAATGTCCTGATCGTCATAAAAGATTTGAATAAGCTCCTGTTGCAACGGCTTATCATAGCTAGCCTCCAGGATGTCGAGCTTACCCTGAACTTTTTCGAGCAACAAAGGCCATCTTTTATCCCCGTGTAAGCTGCTCAGGTCAGCATCCCTCTGGAGCTGGTTGATATTTGTAAATCCTTTATCTACGGCAAGATTAAGCCAGTCGAATGCCACGTCAAAATCGTTGGCCAACGAAGCAGCACAAGCAGCATTGTACAGGTGCTTTTCCGTGCTAATAGCAAAGGCCAACTTAAAATACTCCTCGGCCAAGGTATAATCTTTGGCCCAGTAGGCGGAGTCCGCCTTTTTAAGATAGACATCATAATCCTGTGCCATCAGGCTGCAAGAGATAGTGAATAGTGTTAAAATCAACAATATTTGTTTCATCATGGTGTGTTTTATAATGTTGACTACCGGTTTGCCGGTAAGGTGTCGTGCGGGATTACGAGGCGATTTCCTATCAGTTTACACCGATTTATTTTACGAGCCACGAACCTTCGCAAACTCCTGAAACCCGCATGCACTATACCATGTGTTGTAGGGCGTAATTATTTGGTTTTCAATTCATTTAGTTTTCTTTTAGTACTCTCAATAAAATACTTAATTTCATTAGAATCATTCTGCATAATCTTACACTTTTTATTTGGAGCATCTGTCTGTGTATTATAAAAATCACTGGGTAATTCACTCCATGGAATATTTGATTCCTTCTTTAATTTTTGAATCACTTTATCATTCGATATATAAACTCTTGTCTCCTCTAAAACCTGGCTCCATGAAACATAAGTTTTTGTGTAATAAAAAAATGGTTTATTGTCCCAAAATAAAACTTCTTCAATTAAATGAGAAAACGCTCCACCTTCGTCACTCATATTGTATTTCCTAATCAAAAAAGTATCAACAGTATTATGATAGATGAAAAACTTTTCAATAGATGCAAATGTCGCTTCTTTCATTTCCTCTTCAGTCGGTTTATATGAATTATCAATTTCAATAATTTTAATGTTCTCTATCTGCTTATTTATTATTTTCCCATATTGATTGCGAATCGTGGAAATTTCTCGTATCGTATCAATGTCTTGAGCAAATAATCCGCTTATACATATAAGTATTAAAAAAATCAAATAATAAATCCTCATTTTGTATTTTTTAATCATAGTTTCAATGCCGAGTGTTCATTTTTATGCCCTACAACGTTCGCAGGTATGAACCGTTGCGTTTTCAAGGCGCTTTGTTGTCTAGGTAGCACAAGGTAATTAAGTGAACAAACGTACGCAAACCCTCAGCCAGCAATGGTTTATACCTGCTGTTGTGGCCAGTTTTTCTTTCTTCTTTTTGCGTCAATCATCTCAGTGATTTTTCTCTCATCACCTTTTTTCACAATTTCAATTTCTTCTTTGTCGAGCTTAAAGTACTTATTAAACGCAGCTATTCCTTCAAAAACAATATCCACATAATATTCATCACTATAGTTTATGGATTTATAAAGGATATATTCCCAATGTTTCCTAGTAATTTCCTCAACATCAATGAAACGATTATCAAGCTTAATCCTAAAGGTTTTTAGCTCAAATATTTGTTCAGGTAATTCAATTGATCCTTCTTTTACAGCCAATATTCTCCGAATTAAAAATTCTTTAATTTCACACCTTTGTCGTTCTTTGAATTTAGGTTTCAATACCCAGGAACTGTCATCTCTTTGGTCTAGTTCAAAGAATGCTTTGATATCGGTCTCAACACTAGCATAAATTCCACTTCTCGATTTATATTCTTTTCGTTTCAAAAGCGAGATAATCGTCTCAATGTCTTTACTCTCCTTAATCGATTCTGCGAATTCCCGAAGAAGTTCAATTTCGCCTTCAACAATTACAGGTTTCTCATATTTTATAATTTCAATCTCTAATTCTTCCATTTTAATAACACTCCGCTTTCAATATTAAAATACTCATTTCATTTTCAGATTCATAATCTATCAGTCAATTTTCATTTTTCCAATTTAGTATTTAGTCTATTAAAATTGGCCACAACGGTTATGTGTATTAGTAGTGGCGGATTACGGGGCACTTCGCTATCAATATGCGATGAACTTAATGCGAGGTAGAACGCTCGAATAAGCTACAACCCCCGCCATTACTTATACACGATGTTATGCCCCGTAATTTATTTTTTTATCACTTTCCCAAGATAATAATTGGTTTCAGTTTCTATACGTATAAAGTATAGTCCGAATGTTTTATTTGTAAAATCAATTTGTGTTT